>Ga0115011_10000123_pt1 | contig 71437 bp, 58 predicted proteins | sample TroAtlMetagenome_2_FD_88705 | JGI IMG/M metagenome (GOLD analysis project Ga0115011, IMG submission 88705) | Marine eukaryotic phytoplankton communities from Atlantic Ocean - Tropical Atlantic ANT8 Metagenome | ecosystem: Environmental > Aquatic > Marine > Oceanic | place: Tropical Atlantic... | reverse complement strand
CTCTACACTAAGACCATCACCTCCTATATCAAGCAAAAGAGTCAGAGTCCCTGACTCCTCTGCTTCTGGCTCAGGCTCAGGTTCTGGTTCTGGCTCAGGTTCTGGCTCGGGCTCTGGGTCTGGCTCTGGTTCTGGCTCTGGCTCAGGTTCTGGCTCTGGCTCGGGCTCGGGCTCAGGCTCAGGTTCTGGCTCGGGCTCAGGTTCTGGCTCTGGCTCGGGCTCTGGCTCGGGCTCAGGCTCTGGCTCGAGCCTTTTTACAGGCCTAGTCATCATAACAGTTGCACAGCCATCATCTTCTTCAGGCAACTCCATGGCTGGAGACTCCAAAAGTTCGGGCTCAGGTTCTGGCGTTGGCTCGGGCTCGGGCTCAGGTTCTGGAGCTGGTTCAGGTTCTGGCTCTGGCGCTGGTTCAGGTTCTGGAGCTGGTTCTGGCTCTGGCGCTGGTTCTGGCTCTGGCTCGGGTTCAGGTTCAGGCTCAGGCTCTGGTTCAGGTTCAGGCTCGGGTTCTGGCGCTGGTTCAGGCTCTGGCTCTGGTTCAGGTTCAGGCTCGGGTTCTGGCGCTGATTCAGGCTCAGGTTCTGGCGCTGGCTCAGGTTCTGGCGCTGGCTCAGGTTCAACCGCTTCTACTGGAGAATCTGAAATTCCAGCCGCGGAATCTTCATGTTGTGAATTAGCTTCTACATTTGGTGAAGAAGTGCTTTCCTCTACTGAAGAAACCTCTGGTGTTGGGGGCTCCTCCGTACCAGCGGGTGCCTTTTCTTCTTTAGCTTCGACCTTCTGCTCAGAATCCTCTGGCTTAGGTGCTCCTCTTCGACGCCTCAGTGGGCGCCGTCTCCTAGGCCTATGTAACCCTAGTGCTGGTGTAGGTTCTGGCTCTGGTGAGACAGCTGGTGTTTCCTCGGAAGCCGTTGCCTCAGGAAGAGCGGGAGCCTCTTTGGCAACTGGGGCCTCTTCGACGACAGGCGCCTCTTCGACGGCAGGCGCCTCTTCGACGGCAGGCGCCTCTTCGGCTTTCAAAGTCGACTTAAGGCTTGAGGACTTACTCAAAATAGAGCTGATGGAATCTTGAGCACTACCTGGGCGATTCCTTATTGGCCTTGAGCCAGACGATCGGAGCGCACCTAGGAGGTCAGCCGCCTTACTCGAGTCAGATCGGCCACTCTCATCACCAGATTTGGCAAGATCCGACGCCACCTCTTCCTCACTTTTCTCATTGCGCTTTTTCCTTCTCCTGCCTCGACCTGAGACCTTTTTCCATCGGTCACTAGACAGCCCCACTTTCTCTAATAGATCGCCGCCTTCAGCCTCCGATCCCACTGAGCTAGAGTCAACATCCTCCACCTCTGGTGAATCTTTAGCGGGTTCGTCATCCTCATCCGAAAATGTCTTCACATCGGAAATGTCACGCGTGTCAGTCGTGCTACCGCTAACAGCAGGGTTTTTCTTGCTCTTATTAGAATTATGAACAAATTTCTTCCTGACTGGCTCATCATCTTCCATCAATTCAGCCAAAGCCATCTCTCTAAGCTCTTTTATCGAAAGCCCGACGGTCTTAGTAGCAACAAAGGACTCCTCTGGCCTCCTCTCAACCGATGTGACTACCCCCATCAACTCCATAAGAGATGGACCCTCCGCAGCCTCACTAGACAAAACGCGTCTTGCTTCCTCCAAAAAATCATCTGGATTGGGGTGCCTGCCATCAACGGAAGGCTTTAGGCATACTGTCAGAAGCTGCCTGATTGGCTTTGGTATACTATCTTTGAACTTGTGGATACGTCGAGACGTCTCACCCCTAGCTGCCTTTGTACGGATATCAGATATTAGACCATCATAAACGGGGCGACCAGTCATGAGCTCGAACGCCACCAAAGCCAGCCCAAAAATATCAGCGCTTACATCCTCAGTACCTCCCTCTAGTCTCTCTGGGGGGCAGTACCTAAAAGAGTCCGCCTTTGGTACCTGTTTGTGATCGGCACGGAACTGTAAGATCTCAACCTGTGGTAAAGCATACCCAAGTACCATTACCTGACCATCTTTCTTGATCATTAAACGCCATGGTGTGAGTCCACCATGAGAGTAAACACCCTGAGATTCACCAGAGCCTGCTGCTTCAGCCAGGATCTCACCAGCGGCACAAAGAAGCTCTAATCCAGCTCTCAAACCACCCTCCTGGCCGAGATCGTGCAAGCTTCTAATTATCTCCCCTACGGACCAAGCCTCACCTGTAGGATAAACAAATGCACCTAGAGATGAGTCACTGGCCACCAGTTCACACACCCCTGGTACATATGGATCTTCCAAAAAGCCACGTGCGACTTCGACAGCAGGACCTATGCTAGGGTGATCCTGAAACTCATCGTGAAACATCACAGCAGTATGGCGATAACCATTATCATCAATCAATTCTAGAAGATTAGATGCTGGACCGTAAATAACGCGACCAGTTGACTCAAAACCAGCGACTGACTCCATAAAACACACACCTTTTCAAGGTCGAGAATCTACCACACTTGAAAAAGCTCTGGTAGACTCACTGACAATTGAAACCCAGCAATAAAAAAACGGAGGAGTAAAAATGGGCTCAGGCTACGACGAACCCAAAAAGAACACCTCGTCTAAAGCGCAAAAAACTAGCTTAAACAAAACTGCTTCAACAAACATAGAGAGCGCAGAACGCCTGTCTCAAGAGAGCGGCAAAAGCGCGATAATGCCGAGCACACCAGAGGTCAACGCAAGCTTCTCGGCTCAAGAACACCTAGGGAACCAGAGGGTGATGAGTCATCAGGCCGACCTAGAGCAACGTAACTTGAGCAGCGCATTATCAGGCAGCACGGAGTCAAACAAAGACGAAACTCATCTGGCCGAAACACGTTCTAGCGGACCAATTCCCTCCATAGATGATGAGGAGTTCTGGAGCCAACTCTTTGGTGGAGACCCCGCCCCCTCAGACCCGAACAAACCAAACACCACGATGGTCCAAAGGGCTCGAATGAGCGTGCCCTGGCTACGCGGCTGGTCAAAAGCATCAAAAAGTAAACCTAGCCGAGACATTAGCATCGACAAAAACAACAACGATGAAGTGCGAGGTTATCGGCCATCTTCACTAAATCGCTGGGCTCCAAGAGGACTGTTCGATTCAGAAGAATCATTAACCCTGGAAAGGTCAATCAATCTAGAATGGCACCACCCTATCAATCAGTCGATAAAGGCCGCTAGGTTTATTGGAAAGCACTCCTCAAATTCGATTTGTAAACAACTATCCAAGATTACAGGGCCTTCTTATCTACTCTCATCATCGAAAGTTCTCCTAAATGAAGGAGAGGCTGGTGATTACAAGAATCTAGCGCTCCAGGCAGCTTTCTCCCTATCTTTGGCGAGTAGCTCTCTAGAACTAGCCTGCTTTAATGAGAGGTCTTCGCACCCCGACATAGCAACATCAATTATTCTCTGCTCTCCTTTAGCCAAACAACTGGTTTCTACTCTTTCATCAAATGTGCAAAAGGGTGACGCCCAGGAGATGTTTAAGAGTGAGGTTGAATACTGGGCTGACGAATCATTAGGTCCGACCCAGCACCCACAGGATAGGGTCAACAACATCGATAAAAACAATGCAGTGAGCGATATTTCAATGGTGGCCTCGGCCCTGCATGAGGTCATAGGTCTCCACCACATAGAAGAGATACAAGATCCTTTCAATGATCGCGAGGTTGAGCCCTCACAGAACCAACCATTAAGCGTTGTTGAGCAGCTGGACAGTATCTTGAGTGGCTCGATTAATAAGCACAACACCCAGTACAAAATGGGAGCTCTAATAAAGGACACCCTAAAGTTTTCCAAGCGAGTGTCTTCAATGAGGTACACATACACTCGCCTAGCAAATGCTGTATGGCTAGCTTGTGGGCCTACAAAATATGACTCGCTGTATTCATCATTAAAAGAGGCCATGCTCCCGCTTAAGGTCATCGCAAGATCGGCACATGTCCACCTACATCTGATCGAGCTAAACATCGACGGAGATCCAGAGACTGCCAAAAAACACACCCGAGCTCTCCTAAGGTTGCCAGGCGATCTAAAGCGAGAACTAGACCAAATGGTGACAACTATTGCGACTATTGCCGTTAGCGACTCCCACAGATCTTACGAACCTAGTGCTGACAACGAGAACCAGGAGCTTTTGTTGGAGGTCATATCATCTTTAGCTGAGGGGGATACAGCTAGCGCCCTACGCAGCATACAGGAGCGATTGACCAGCAAAGTTAGTAACAGTGAACAGGAGCTTTTATTAAACACTTTACACCTAGCTGTACTGCTAAGCTCTGGAGAAAACAAGAGAGCTGAAAGCATTAGTTTAGTCACCAACAAGACAGCGGATCTAATGAACGCTGGCTTCCACGCTCACTTCGCTAAATTAATAAGCCAATTGATCCGACAATATAAGGGTACAACCCCTACTTAGATAAATACCCAGTTGGACCACTGATGATAGCAAGCACAATAATAGCGATACTGGCTTCAACCTCTCTCGCTACTAGAATTCAAGTGGATGGTCATATAAATACATCCTCACAGTTTCAAAGGCAGGCAATTAGGATCACTGACAGTGAGCGGCTGCAGGCTAGTTTACCCCAGATGATAGATGGAGGGACAAACCTAGCTGTTGAGTACCTCTGGGCAAGTAGAGAGGGGGACCCAAGAGCAACAATATATGGGACATTACAGCGACTCCTCGAAGAGGAGGAAGAAAACGATGAGCTACAATTGGTGCTAAGCCCAGAATCAGCTGAAAGAGTTATAGATGAAGGGCAAGTCGCCCTGATAATAGGGCTTGAAGGAGCCCACGGTTTAGGCATTAATCAATGGAGACCCACACTCTTTGATCTAAAAAGACGCGGTATGGCTGTTATGTCTCTAACTTGGAGCTTCTCCAACCAATTTGCTGGTAGCTTCGGTGACGGCGGCGGTGGGCTAACTGATGAGGGGCGAACCCTTCTAAGAACTTCCCGCGACATCGGGTTGATGATAGATCTCTCGAATGCAAGTCACGAGACAATCATGGAGACATGCTCTGACTCACCTGTGCCTGTTATAGCGAGTTACTCTAACGCTAGAAGTGTCCACGATCACCCCCGCAATCTCACAGACGAAGAGATTCAGTGCATTGGCGCTACAGGAGGAGTTGTCGGATTAAATCTTCACCAACAGTTCCTCGGTGGTGAGGGCGACATGGACCAGATAGTGCAGCACGCAAACCACATCGCTGAATTAATAGGTAGAGATCACGTCGCTTTCGGAAGTGGGTTCGACGGAATGATCGTTCCAGCTACAGGGCTTGAGAGCTCTGACAAATTACAGGACTTGTGGCGAAAGTTTCGAGCCTCTGGGTGGCTATCCGAAGAGGTAGACGGGGTTAGAGGTTTAAACTACTTTAGAGCATGGAACGAGGTCTGCGAGTGGCCGAACAGGAACCTGCAATAAATTATTAAATCAAGACGTTTAGCCTATCTGAGAGGCCCTCCCAGCTTCTTTTCTCAAGTGGGTTTGAGATTAAAGATAATTTGATCAACTCCCCTAACCCTCGTAGCTCTTCGATTGACTCTCCCTTCAGAGCATTATGTGAGAGGGTCAAAGACCTCAATCGCCCAAGCCGTATTAGGTGTGTCACTACACCGTCGTCCAACTGTTGATTAGACAATGAGAGTTGAGTCAAACCACCTATCTGAGACAACATAGACACCCCCTCATTCCCCATACCACCATTGTTCAATGTTAAGCGCCTAAGCTCTACTAGCTTGCCGATTAGCCTTGCTTCAGATTGGCCTACCCCATCTACTCTCAGCACCTGTAGCCCTGACAGACCCTCGATATTCCTCACCACCTCCAAAGCACCCACAGTCCGGCGTAGGTCCAATTTCATAAGCTTACTCTGATTAGCGAGGCTTCTTGCGCTGTCTTTTGTTAGGCTTATCCCTACAGCCTCTAAGCTCGAAAGGTTACCAAGGCTGGTTATGGACCTGCCTAGGCCAGTAATCCCTGGGTTCCTAGAGATAACTAACTTTTCAATCGAAGGGAAGAATCTCAAGAAGCTAGCTGACTCTAAGCCACAGCTTGCCACAGATAGTTTGGACAACCCAGAGATAGGGTTTTCTAGGTTTTCATAAAATCTAGATACTCCCCCGCTAGTAAGAGGGTTACCGCTGAGATTAAGTGTCGCCAAACTCTCTAGAGACCCCAATGGCCAAAGGTTCTCAGCGCTGAGGTTATTGTTTGATAGGTTCAGGCGCTTCAGGGCCGACATGCTCGATATCCCTGACAACTTTGAAATCTCATTACCGCTAAGGTCTAGGCCAGTAAGGTTCTCAAGCCCCCCGAGCAGGGATAGGCCGCGATTAGATAGCCTGTTGTTAGCCAGCCTAAGAACTCGTAAGCTCCTGTATCGCCTAATCTGAGTGAAAAAATCCTCACTGTGATCCATTGATATTTGAATCACATTACAGCCGTGGCTCCATGAGCTACCACGGGCTGTTAAACCAGCACCAGATACGCTAAGCTCACAAAGGTCTGAGCAGAAAGATGATAAAAACCCAGTCACACGCTCATTATCTACACCCGAAAATGACAGCGATGTGATCTGGCTGACCTGGCTTGATGGTAAACAAGAAAGGGCTTCTATTGCATCAGTACTAGTTACTCGGCAGCTAACCCCGCCAAATCTCTGATTTGCCCGAAAAGAGAGGCCTTTTTCAGATCTCGTTGCTTCTGAAAAATTTTCCAACAGATCATTCAAGTGGGCTTTCTCCACGATTTAGGTCACTTAGAACATATTTAGACATATTCTCTTACAGATTGATCGAGAAACCAAGTCAAAAGTTCACAGTACAGGTTAATCAATTCATGAAGACACTAAAGTATGGGAGGTAGACAGTGACTCAATCACCAAACAAACTGGAAGAGATACTCGCTCAACCAACAGAGGTGCGCATCAACGCCTTAGCTGATTTTGGAAAAGCTATACTAGAAGCCAACAACGGCGTAGTCGATCCAAACACGCCAGGCCTAGTTGAGGCTATAGTTGCGACAATTACTTCGGGCATAGGGGAAACATCAGAGAGAGTTGTCTTAGGTGAGCTTCTGGGACAATTGGGAGACCCTCGTTTACAAGGACCCAAGAGCGATAGTTACTGGCAACGTATAGGAGACGGTGAACTAGGCCTTTCAGTAGGACGTTTTCCTGTTTCTCACAACGAGTTTCAAGAGTTTGTAGATAGTGGCGAATATTACAACAATGAATGGTGGACTCCGAAAGGCATAGCTTGGCGCGACAGCGGTGTCAGAACATGGGGTTATCTAGCCAAAAAAGTCGACTCGATGTTGGTTATCGACAACCAACCTGTTGTAGGAACAACATGGTTCGAAGCGGCAGCATACGCAAAATACGCGGGCGGTAGACTTCCAACTGTTCAGGAAAGACTGGCTATAGTTCGCGGAAAGGAGAAGCGTGTATACCCATGGGGTGAGCCATTTGGATCCAACAACGCAAACACAAGTGAAGAGGTCCTACAAAGGCCTTGCGCTATTGGCCTATTTCTCAGCGACTGTACCCCTGATGGCATCTGGGACCTAGCTGGTAATGCTGGAGAGTGGCTTGCTGATGATGTTTCAGGGCAACACCCTTTACATCCAGGCTCATGGAAGCAGACCTCCATGGCCTCTTGGGCTAAAGCACGCCAACTAGAGGCTCCAGAGTATAGGGCCGATGATCTAGGGTTTAGGCTAGTCAAAGACTAGGCGACAGCTAAGCCAACATAGCTCCGCACATCCCGCAATTATCTTCGTCATTACTTAGGCTGGCTCGGGCCTGATAACACCCAGTGTGAAAAACCTTCTCACAACCATATGGGCAGGCCGCCTTTACTGAGTCATCCACCAAACCCCCGCACAAGAAACAAGATGGCTTAACGTGGGCTTCTGTCGCAGTTGAGATACCCTCCTGATTTCTGACAGAATCAGGCAGTGGTTCAACCGCCTCCCACCACGCTACCCAACCAATTACAGCACCGCCCAAGGCCGATGCTATCCCAGCAACGTTCCCAGCCACTAGATCACCAAACTGGAGACCTAGGCTTAGACCTGGTACAAAAACCAGAGGTAAAGTTAATGCTGTGATCCCCAGCCCAGCGAGGGCTTTTTTTATTGAGCGGCTATCAAGCGCTGTAAGATGGTGACTGACCGTTGAGGACAGCGCACCCAATGAAACCCCACCAAAAATAGCCACCATCAACCCATGAGGGGTGGTCAACGATATCCCCCACAAGATCGCCCAGACTAATGTTGAAACAAGGGCAAAGGCGAGCTGTAGGTTTCCACCAATAGCCTCTGGTGCATCATCAATTAAATGCTCTTGCTCAACAACGTCTGTGTCTGCTGGAGGCTCGGGCAATAGATGGAGCAGTTCATGTGGGACGATCGATAGCTCGGCTAGTGTCTCATTTGAATCTAAAATGCGTCCTCTGGCCCGAAGCCAGTATTGCCTTCGACTTCCATCTGGCCAGTGGGCTTGAAGACCCGCGTCTCTAGCAATTCGCTGAGAAAGGTCCTTGGCTGGCAGGAATGTAGGGAGATGCAGATTGAGGGTGGCAGATTGAACATCGACCACCTGAACTCTCAATAGCAGGGTCTGGGCGGCGCTGGAGGTCATCTTCTCGCGTCTGCCTTCTTGTCGAGTTCATCGCTTACCTTCTTAAGGGGGACCAATAGTCGTTCAAACTTATCGAACCACTTCAACCACACCTCATCGGACTGATCAACACCTGGCACACTAGCGTTGGCCTTTCTTACGAAATCGGTAAACTTCTTTATCCTGTCTGTAGTGTCTGGTAAGACGTCGTAATAGCTAGCCGCGTAGCCTATTAGTGCGCCTGCACTCCTGTAAAGCACCCTGTCGGGTGTCCCCTCCTCTATGAGCAGGAACTCAGCTGACACTAAAGAGGACGAAAAGTTGAGTCCTGCTAGATCTAGGTCCTGAACTAATGCTGTACGATAAAGTCGAGTCATCACATTCTTGGAAAGATGTATAAACTCTGAAAGTCGTGGTTTAAGATATGACTCGGCGGCTCGTGCCTGACGTCCAGCCCTGGGGACAGGCAGCATCACCTGAACCATACGGCCTTGGCGCACATTGATTCGACACAAAGCCACCGCATCTTGCTGAGCCTCATCAGCGGGGTGAAGCCTCGGAGCACAAAACTCCAGCACCCTCGCAGAGCGTGTGTCTGTAGTGTCGAACACAGGCCTATTGGCGTCTTCATCAGCAGTTTCAACGTGAAACAGCCATAGCATGTACTCACCCTCTGACTTTGGAACCTCAAGAGGTACAGCTACTGCTTCTGGTAGCAATACCCCCTGCCCCATACTGGTTATTCCATAACCCTGCTGCACAACGGCTCTGTACTTTCCTCCCTTAGCTGACAGCTCAACTTGGAGACCTTGGACTATCCCGTAGCCATTGAGGTAGAGGGTATGACGCTGAAGGCTGGCCCTGTGGTACCCCTGCTCATCTAGTAGATCTTGTGAGGTAAGGCAGAGCCCCTCAAATGGGTTTAATCGTCTTAATTTTTGGTCGCTTTGCATATGTATTAGCTCTCATCAAATATAATGGTAAACGTCGTATGGGCAGGCTTCTCTTGCGTGACTACCTGCGAGATTCTCTTTAGAACTTCTGGAGCTCTCTCGGAAAAGCGCTTCTTAAACCGCTCCTTTCGCTCCAACTCAAGGGTGAAGAACGCTGTGTCTGGGCGGCTCTCTTCATAAAGAAAATAACCTGACGAGTCTTCCTCGTAGTAGCGTTCTGAGATGTTTCGGCCCCCACCAATATGTGAGCCACCCACAATAAACGGGTTTGGGCGAGCCCTTGAAACTATTCTGGCAGGAGCAGAGGTAAGAACTCTTACGATCTCCTCCATTCCAGATGTTGTTCCTCTGGTTCTATAAAGCCGAATAGCTCGCCTTATCAACTCTCTCTGTTGGTGCACAGGCAGGGACTGATCCAATATGAAGGAGACCCAGCTAGCTATCCAAGGTAAAAACTTTGGGTCGGACATGATCGGATCTGTCAGGACTGATAGGCCATCGATCTGATCAACAACACCTGTCATCATGTGCTGAAATACAAACAAGAACCTTCTTAGGGCATCTACCTCTTCATTCTTTTGAGGTGGGGCTGGAGCCTCATTAAGCCACTCCATGTCACCTGTGCTGTTTGCCTCAGTGTGACCCTTAGAAATTGAAGCGCTCACTCCTCCTCGAAATACCGCTGGGAGATACCTGAGGTAACTATTTACTGGAACATGTAGAAGCAATTTGTCGTTACGACCAAGTGTGCGAGGTTTTCTACCAGCAGGAGTTACAATACGAGCTGTCCTAAATGTCTCATCTCGCCTCGCAAGCGGTCCAGCTACACTCCCATCCTTTAGGGTCATAACAGCATCAACGAGGACCCAGTCTTCACCTCTCTCGGGGAGAACCTCGATGGCCCTAACCCTGCCTACATCTTCTCCGCGCTCAGCCTCAACAAGCTTCACGCCTACAGGGTTACTGAGATTTCTCTTTAGGTATGTACGCGCGTCTTGTACGGGGTGTTGTACCTCTACCACTGTCTGAAGGTGACGGAAATCACCTAAGGCACCGCCCACACCGCCCCTACGCGCATCAGGTAGATACCTTCCACGCTTAACGACTTCGTCGATGCTCTTATTCTTTTTCTTAGTAGCCACTATGAGCTAGCCTCTTCAGTTAGAACACGAACACGACGAACAACAAACAGGTCTCTACCACTCAACCCGAGTTCAGAGAGACCCTCTCCCTCTTCCCAACCTGGGCTACGGCGTTTAGAGTCTCCTTCGCTCATATCGAAAAGCTGCACAGAGACTACATGTCGAACGCCGCCTATTTCGGAAACCATCCTAGCAAAGTCCTGAGCGAACAGAGTCCCACCAAACGGCCAGCCGTCTGAATCTAGACCTCCGACATATGGATCCACAAAGTTTCTTACCCAGTCGGAAGCATCTTCACGCACCTGAAGGTGGTTAGCATTCTTTCTCAACTTCAACTCAATTGAGACGTCGATCTCCATGAATTTGGCAAGACTGACATCAGGCTGAACGTTTACCAAGCACCTCTTGGATAGGTAGCTTTGAACATGGTCCCTCAATCCTGAAGCTAAATATGGGTCAGGTATCGACTCACCTTCTCTACGGTGAGGCAGCACAGTGACCGATACTGTACCGTCAGCACCCATAGCCCCTTCACAATGGGCTCTCGCCACCTCTGCTGAGGCCTCTCCAGCTATTATTTCAAAGTCCTGTCGAGTAACAGCCCTATCTCTAGATGTGAGTATGCTTGGTGCTCGCCTGATGATCTCGTCAACACTCTCAGCATCTCTACCGCCCACTGCGGGCAACAGGTTTGTAACCTGTACGGCATCCCCGACACCTTGGACAACAGAGAGCCCATTAGGGCCGATATTACCAATGCTCCCTGGGATCTGATGGTACCTCTCAACTATAATATTATGGGTCCCAACTGGGGCCATTCTGCCACGGATTCCATTTCCAAACGAGATTGTACCGTCGACTGGGTCAACCACAAAGACTGCGTCGTCCTTGCCAGCTGTCAAAAGGTTTCCATCCCTTGCGACTGTCCACTGCTCCCTCTCACCATCAGCACCTTCCACTGTCAGACGGATATCCTCGAACAGATCGGCCCTTGGGAATATCTGTTTCTCTGCATCTGGAGCGTGGATAAACACAGGGTTCTTTGAAAGGGTGATTACCTGATTAGGTACACCCAGACCTGAATATCGCTCATGCTCTATACGAACTAGATTGATGGCGTCTATAGTGTTTAGCATTATGTGGGTAAGTGGTGGCAACCCTGGAAGATCACACGCATCCAAGCCCTCAGGTAAATGGAATACTGCTCGCATCCAGAAACCGTGTGCACCGACCTCTGGCGCTACGGGGAGCTGGAACCTTAGGGTCCCACTTCCTTGCAACTGATAGATGTTCTCTACATCATCAGACTCCAGGCCAGAGACAATTCTCTTCCAGGTTGAACGACCCTTTTTACCGGCCTCTAAGATCTCCCAATCCACATGGATCCCTTCTGGGAGGAAGCTTTCACCACGACATTTAAACTGTATCGCGTGACGAGCGCCTGCTGGGAGAGGTTTATCGAACTCCAGGTACAGAGCAACCCCCTCATCCTCAATGTCTATAAATGGGTAGAACGGGTAGAACTCACTCAACCGACCAGCGCTTCTCGAAACGCAGCGGGTCAAACGCTTATTCTCCTGTCGATGGTTTATCTCAGCGATGCTTGGGTTTGGAAGCGGCTGATCATAAGTTCCGTTACCTATTGATTTATCAGCACCCAATTTAATGCCATAGATCTTTGGAATGATTGGAACGACGTTCTTTTCTTCATCCTTAGCCGAAAGGCTCGCCTTGGTAAGCTCAAGCCTCAACCAGGTGGACTCAACACCACCTATTGTGTGCCTAGCCAAACCCTTCAATTGTTTGGCTGGATCTAGAACGAATCTAACCTTACGTCGACCTGCTTTTTTCGCACCATCTGAGTCAAGGGTCGAGAAGGTAAATCCAGCAAACTTCTTGTCCTTGGAATAGACTACTCGCCAATTGTCGTCTGCCCTATATGAAAGTTGAAGCTGATATTTCTTGTTGGGCTCTAAAATAGACTCGCCATTCATCTCAAAGTCTACTTCAATCTCAACCAGTACTGGTGACTGACGGCGGTTCTCAAAGAGATCCGATCCTATGTACCATTTGCGCCCTAGTGATGGCGCCATCTGTGGAACGACCTGAAAAGGAGACCAAGGCCCCTCATCTATCGGGAGTTCAACCGAACGCTTAGCGTCCTCACCCGCGAAAATCGAGATCGTAACGGGCCTGATCCAATTGACTTCGAGCTCTAGATCTGGTGCTAGACCTCTTAAGAAGACTGTCTCCAAGCGCTCCGCCCTTAAGTTGAACCCGTCAGTGGCCATCTCCACAAAAGGTCCCGTAAGGGTGACTAAGGTTCCGTCTGTACGGGCTCTATCTGGCGGGATCTCTTCCCAAGTTTCGCCTCTACGGTAAGACCACCTGTACTTTGGCAGGTATGTGTTGTGACCCGCTGGCAAACCTCTATCAACCATCGAGAAGCGGACTGTCCAGCCTGCCTTCACAGGAGGAAGGTCCTGTAGGAAGAATTCTAGCGCTCTACCTGCAGATCTTACCTGCCAGTTGTGCAGCTTTCTCAGCCTGCCGCCGCGGTCATCCTTCCAACCCACCTCTAGATCTTCATCCATTCGGGCGGCCAACCAACGCTCGTAATCAACCCGACCCCTTATCCAGTACTTCTCCTTCTCAAGACCGTCTGGGATTTCAAAGGCTGTAGTGCCCTCACCAAATTTACTTATCTCGACAATACCTGGTAGCTCAGTGAGTATTATCTCCTCTGTCATACCGAGAATCTCTTCGGGTTCGATATCCATCGTTACGGGCTGCCACCCCTCTTTAGTCGGGTACTCCCAGTCAAAGAAGTTGATGAGCGATAGTTCATCTTGGCCTATTGCAGGCCTACGCACCCTAAGTCTACCAGGCCTAGTGTCATCATCCCCACTGTTCACGCCCATAATTCTGAAGTCTTCGTGCCCAACATATATGTACTGATGGGAAGTATATGCCTGAGGACCATACTCCTCTGAGTCTAGGTCAAACAGTGGTACACCTCGACCCTGTCCAAAGGTGAGCGCAGATGTGTTGTAGTTCACGTTTGAATAGATAAGCTCTCTAACAGCCGTGTTTGTCCCGCCCCTAACAGCCATAACCCTTGTAATACTAGAGTCATGTACCGTGAGACCTTCTGATAATATAAACTCCTGTGAAGGTGCACCTTCTCGCTGTTTAGTCGCCACCTGAGTGAAAGCTGGGAGCTCAACAGCGCCGCCTGACCTGGATGAAAATGTAGCCGCAAAGTGGCTAGGGAGCCCATTCCTCCGCTCTTCACCTATGAAGTTCAGGAAATGTACGTATGTCTTGTCTGGGACTCGATTTAACCTGTACAGGGTCATCTCAGTCATCCAAGCAAACAGCTGGACAAGTGTCATCCCTGGATCTGCAGGGCCAAAGTTCGTCCACTCAGGACAATACTGAGGAATCAGCGCTTTAGCCTCATCCAAAATATCATCAAAGCGGCGGTCGTCGAGGTTAGGTGGTCTAATTGGCATATTCTACTTGCTACCTATCGTCTGGTTGAGTTGATGGGATTTGTTAGTGGCAGTAATTGTGTAATCAATCTTTATACTCACTGAACCATTACCCTCAATATCTGTTCGTACATTATCAATGTTTATTCTTGGCTCCCATCGAGTGAGAGCTACTCTTACGTGGTTTGCTATAAGAGCCGCCGTGGCTCCACTAGCTGGGGCGTATAAAAGGTCATGCGCCTTACAACCAAATTCAGGCATCCGCTGCCTTTCACCTGGTCGAGTTGCGAGAATAATAGACATACACTGCCGTATATTCTCCTCGTACTCTGAGAAAGCCACGGCCCCAGAAGCTCCGTTAAAGCCAAAAGGGAAGCCCCAGCCTCTACCTAAGAATTCTTTAGCGCGGCTCATTTAATTCAACTCCCTGCACAGTTACTACAAAACGTCAGTTCTGTCACATAACCAGATTTAGTGCTTATTATGTGTCTGCTAGACAGGACATAGAAAGTGCCGTTGTAACCATCATGTAGCCCGTCAAATGTAACCAATTTTCCAGCTCTGACCGCTGGGTTACCCTTTATAGTGGCTCCCCCTCTGGCGTACTGGCGAGCCACCCTGTTTATCTCTGATTTAGCAATGACATCGGCCATAGACTGATCCGATATAGGGATGTCAGTTATGTATGTAGTAGCGTCTCCGAATTTACTAGCGATATCTGCCCCTAATTCACCGTCGCCAATCTTGTCGATATCACTGGTTGAGGCGGTCCCTACTATCTCAGTTTTATTAACCGAATCCCAGCCTCGCACGATAACTTCTTGAACCTGGTCAACGCTGTTTAATGAGAGCCTGAAGGCCTGTACGTTCTCTCCAATAACCAGCTCGAACCCAGTCCCAGAGAATTGCGCCTTTTTGAAGATCATGTCTCCTTCTTCGATCCTAAGAAGGTAGTTATTTCTAGCGGCTAATCTTCGTAGAAAGGTAAAGTCACTCTCATTTCGTTGTAGAATATAGGGGTGCTTAGGTGAAGTAGAGTCAACCTTCACAGATAAACCCGCATCTCCACCAACCTTAGATACTACGTCGGAGTCAGACATCTCTTCGAAAGGTTGCGTTTTTCGACCTCTGCCAAGCCTGTGCATTTTATCGAGGGCTCTAATTAATAGAGACGAACCCCCAGCTGAGCTTATCTGAGGCTCTAAGGCCACAACTTCACCAGAGAACACCTCAGTAGCGCTATCGCCCAACTTGAGGACTACTTCTTGCCCAATCTCCCAGCTCCAGCCTGCATCAGAGAGAGATCCGCCAAGCCTAACCGAAACCATATCGATCATGTCAAGGTGGTCCTCGAAAGCCAAAGATACAACAGAGCCCGCGCCCGACTGAGTAAGAGCCTTGCCTCCTATCGTGATCTCGTAATTGGTAGCTGGTGCTTCGCTTTGATGGGCCATTTAACTAACTTCTCTTCTCAATTAAAAACTTGGGATTACTATCTCTACGTCAACAGAGACGTCCATGGGATCGTCAATGCCATTAAAATCGGCCAATACCTGCCAATCAACGCCATACATATCAGCTATTGCGAACAGGTTCTGCCCAGCCTCTGGTGCGACAATCTGCACACGGTCACCACCAGGGACTACGTCTGACGCAGTTGCGGTACCAGCGGCTGCTGAAGACAACATCCACTCTTTTAGTGAGACGCTTACTTTTGCTCGCAAGGGTGTTCCATCAGACGCAAACATCGTATAACTGACACTCACCTTTTCCATGACGCATACGATATCGATACCTTTCCAAAGAAGCTTTACTCTAGATGGGTGCCCAGTGTTTCCGCTCTTACTAGACTTCTCTTCTCCAGTGTCGATTTTCACATCTTTAGCTTCAAAATCGGCGTTGGTGAAAGACATTAGGTGGTTTACCCACTTCTCTCTCACATCGTCGTACTCACTGCTGTCGTCAGCTGCTTTCTCACTACCAGGCGAGGCCTGGGTGGTATCAAAGAAGAGCTCCATAGACACCGTGCGAGGCTCAACCTTGGTAAACTCCAAGCCTGTCTCAGTGCTCATGTTCTCTGCCTCTTTCCAAGAGGCGCCCTTATCTATTTTCAGTTCAGTCGGGTTGAACTGAACGTAAAACTCTTTATCACCATCATCCATAGCGATAAAACAGAGCTTAGTTGGTGACTGCTGACTACTCATGACAGACTCCTTTTATTTTGTTACCACCACCCATCAGATTCCTCCTGTGTTCGTTCTCGACGCATCTCTAGTTCACGCCCAACCGCCTGCACAACCTCTTGAACGAGAGCTTCAAGCTGACCAGCGGTTGCGTCGCCACCCTGTCCTGGGGCGGAAGCAGCGCCTTTAGGAGCCTCATTGGCCGCCAAACGGACCTGCTTCCTAGCTTCATCACGACGATTGTTTTCAGCTAACAGTACAAGACCTTTCAGCCTCTTTGCTAGCTTCATTATTCGATCATCGCCTACCCCAGAAGCACCGTGAACCGACTGCCTAGGCTTGCCTGACCACCCAGACACTCTACGTGCTGGGCGATAGTTTCTACCTCCACCAGGTGTAACCAATCCGCTCATCGCTGGTTGCTGGCTCTGCGTTGATGATCGTCTCTCCAGATTTCGTTGACGAGGGAGCTCAGATTTTGCCTCGCTCTGAATCTGCCTAACAACCTCTAAGGTTGAACTCGGCAATTCAGCGGCATTAGAGACCTTTTCACCTCGGTCCATAATGATTCGGATAACGTCTTCGCTCGACGAGGCCCTAGCTAGTGACTGGATCAAATCACCAGCACCTCTGATGGGTGGACCACCTACGGCTCGCTCTGCCCAAGGTGGGACGCTATGGGATTGGTCACCTCTAGCAACATCACCCAGTGTCCTCATAAGGCTAGGGGCTTGGGGTCTGAGGTTAGGCTGGCTGGCCCTACTTCGAAGTGAAGACCTCTCCCCTAAGACAGGAGCCCGATCATATGTTTGTTCCATACCTTCTGAAGCAAATTCAGGGGTATCTGACAAGGCAGGATACTCGAAATTCATAGGTGACAGAGGTTGATCTCTTTGGTTGTCCGTGTAGCTTCTGGCCACTATTGAAGTCGGTGAGACTCTCTGACCACGCCATCTCCTACTACCAGAAATTGGCGCTATTTCTCTAGGTTGTTCCTGCCTTCTAGAGCTTAATAATCCTCCCCCTGAAACCTCTCCAAGGAACCTTGTAGAGCCAACATACCGCTGAGACTGTGATGCATTGGACCGCTGAACCCTCGTTATCTCTCCTCGCTCAGTATCACCCCTGTCTCGTCGAACAGGCGCCTCATACCAGCTTTCCCCTTGAGGTGTTGTTGTCGAAGCATAGGTTGGTGATTGTTCTACGTGTGAATACTTTAGTCCAGCTCCTTGACTAGATACTGAACCTGCAGGCCACCTAACGGGACGACCAGATGGAGACTCTGTCCTTACAACCCCCTCGACCTTAGATCGGGCAGCAATAGGAGATCGATCCCATGAACGACGCTCTCTTAAGTTACCATCTACCCTTACAAGTGAACTCTTTGCCAGCTCATCCTTACCAACACTCACCGAAATATACCTCTGGCTCATAGGTGCATTTTTCATCGCCCTAGAAACAGCAAAAGGAATATGAGATCGCAGGGCAGATGTTGCGCTATAAACGGGACTCGATGCTGGTAGGTCGCCTCGCTCAGCAGCCCAGACTGTAGAGCTAGGGCTATTATTGTCTATAATTTTCTGATTCGGCGTTTCCATAGAAAGTCGACTGGACCTCTCTAGCGGCCTTGTTTCAACTATCCTCTTTGAAGCAGCTAAAGAGCCATCAGAGGTTGGGGTATCAACTACTCTCTTTTCAATCTTTGCCTGAGGTGAAACTCTTAAACTCTGAGTAGCATCAGGTAAGTCTATAGATTGCTGTAATTCATCGGACTCGCTGGACCCTAATTTACGACTTAAACCTCGACCTACACCTAACTTAGATCCCCTAACAGAGGGTGTTTCTGGTCTAATCTCACTTTGGGAGAAGCCTTGGATCACTGATTCTGTTTCATCAAACACCCCAACAGAAGGTGTGAGTAAGGTACCCTCAGAAGCCATCACTCTATTTGCTCTAGACTGTGGAACACGGACGCTAGCCTCTTCGCGAACTGGGGATACAATCTTTGGCGCAAGGGTTCTTACCGATCTACCCATCGGTGCGGTACCATAGGCCGAACGAGCGGCGACCCAAGAAGATTGCGGAACAGAAGTACGCAATGTATGAGAGCCAGTTTCGTGCGTTGGCTCAATTGGTGCGCTTCCTGGACTCTTGATTAACGATTGCACCGCCACCGAAGCTGACTCGGACTCGGACTCTGAGGTAAGGGGTGACATGGTGACTGACGATGTTCTGGTTCGTTTCGGCCTGACCGAAGATCGAGACCTTCTCTGAACTCTTGGGGTGCCGTCTTCATCGGAGATAGCAGCGGCCTGGTTATCAATATTAAATGGATCTGGTAAAAAGGACGCCGCGGGGTTTAGCAATTCACCTACGACTGGTGACCTAGACAACACTGGCTGGAGCCTTTTGGTTGAATTAGGGGCTGCCCTTGAGACTGCTGCCTCCATTGGCTGGCTGTCACTGGGAGGAAGCCTCTCTTCTAACATCGCCCTTATAGCTCGAGGCACCCCGCCTTTCCTGATAATCGTCCTAACAAGCTCATCACTTCGCTCATCATTCATCGTTGGGTCAGTGAGGACTGCAGCAAGCGCCGATCGGACTCGTGTGGGAAGCGCTGGTGAAATGTCACGTAAAGTGTTTACTATCGGCGAATTTTCAAAGCTAACGTGTTCGGCTCGGCGTGCGGCAATCTGAGTATGAGAAGGTGCTGTGCGCTTCACTGGGGCGAACGATGATCTTTTTTCACCTGAACTTACTGATTCTGGTGTGATCGATTGGTTATTTTCAGTTGAGCCTAAGGTATTAGCGGCTTTAGGCAAACTGCGTGAAACTTTAGCGCTACGACTAACCTCGGTCGAAGCGGGCGCTGTTTTCATGGCTACAGCCTTGTGAGCCAACAACGTTGTGCGTGAGTTTTCTCTTACTAGATCTATGGCTAGAGGCTCTTCCTGATCTGATTTACTAAGTTTGCCTCGCTTGGGGCTCAATGCAGTATTGCTTTTTACTCTGGATACATTCGCCTTATTCGCGATAGATTTGTCATCTGTTAATTCTTGAGGTTCTGATCGGGGCCTCTCAACGGCAGGCTTTTCCTTCGGGGCAGACTTCTTACTGATTGAGGCACGGCGATCCAAGTCGGGACCAGTAAACCATGGGCTATCTGATACTTTTGCATGTGAAAACGGCCTAGCATCGGACAGTATTGGCACACTGCTGTCTTCGGCTGGAGCCAAGGCCGCTGTGACAACTGGGGGCGGTAAAACCATAGATAGGCTTCCAAAAAGACCAAGCCTACCAGGACTTCTAACCTGCCTCGAAGCAACACCTAAAGAGGAGACTCCTGAGTTTTCTTCATACCTACGTTGATAGCGTTGCTCTCTCTCCCACCTACGTCGACCAAGTCGCTCCATAAACTCTCTAAAAGGTGCTCCTGATAGATATGTATATTCATCGCCATCATGTCGGATGTCAGTATATGCTTGAGGAAGCCATGGATCAGAAAAGCCAAACCTCTCATAAAAGCCTGGCGAAAAGCCTATACGGGGGCGCCTAGCCAGACGTCTCTCAAGACGTTCTGTCAGGTTTCTACCCAGCTCTGTTCGCTCTTGTTCCACTATTACCTTCAACTCCTCGCTAGGCGATCACAACACTTATCCCAGAATGGGCCAACTCTATTGATTCAACAGCTAAATCCGAGCTGTCAGCCTTAACAGATGGACCCTCATAAGATACTGGCCAAGCCTTCATAAAACTGTAGCGACGGATTTCTGTCATATCGTTTGCCAACAGCACAATTGATCCATTCCGGCGACCCTTGAACTGATCTTGCAAAACCTCATTTCGCCACTCTAATAGATATGGGTCTGGTGATGAGCCGTACCTAAGCGTGATGTTCTCCCACCTTGTCTGCCCAGGTAGTTTGTGAACCCTATAGTTGACACCGCCCTCGACAACCTCAACTACTTCTGTTGTGTTCTTTATCCCAGAGCACTCCTTAAAATGCCCTACGACTCGGTTTTCGATCTCGAGCAGAAACAGAAAGGCACCGTCTGCCTCTAAATATTGCCTGTAATCGTCACTAGCAGCCATTGTTTCTCCCTAAAACAGACCCTGTCAGCCTAAGCTGACGGCCCCAACTCACTCAGTTTTAACTCGATCTTAATCTGCTCCGTTGTACCCACTGGTTGTAGGTTCACCCAGACATTCAAGGCTCCGTTAGATCTTGAGTCTGAATCATTTGTCTCTGCGTTACAGGCAATGGAATACTCTGCGCCTGCAGTTCGACCAGAGAGCACACCGTGCTCCCAAAACTCATCCAGTCTCACTCGAACATCTCGCTCTATGGCCTTCCAGATCATTGGTGTATTAGTCTCGAACACCGCCCACATATTATCTCTTCTAAGCTGCTCAGATATCATTGAGACCGCACGTCGCGTATTGATAAACCGCCAAGAAGGCTCTTTTGATAGCGTCCTTGCACCGTAAACCCTGACACCCCTTCCCTGCTCTAAGACCATAGTGTTGATCGCCGAGGCGCAGAGATCCTGTGACTCTCGCCAATCAAGCTCCATGTCCAGCCCCCTAACCCTCCTGATAGGCTGGTTAGCTGGTGGCCAGATTACGCCATAGGGCCCTCGAGTAGATACTATCCTGGAGAACACTCCCAGCATGGCACCAGAGGGAGGCTGTAGACCACTGTCTGTGATTATCCAAGGGTAATATACAGCACAGTAACTTCGACTCTCTACACGCTTATCCCGCATATTATCGACCCACCTAACCAGAGCATTACCGTGGAGATCCTTGGGAGCATCTATAATTAAAAAACGATGGTTCATCTCCATACAATGGGCGAGTAATGCGTCATAGATTGCATCCGCATCTGAAACGACCCTTCCCAGCTTGTCCTCGCGACAGCGTAGATAGGCGGCACCAGGGCAGGCCAATTGTGAGATATCCTCGTTGACTCGCAGTCTTCTGAGCAACGGCTCCAATACACCCAGGCAGGTAGAGTCGTCGACTATATCTTCCTCACTAGAGATACAGAGACCGTAGAGATACAGTCTAGTACCTCCATTATCGAAGAATGATTTGGCAGCGACGACAGATGCTGGATCCAACAGATCGCGCTGTGGATGGTTATCAAGCTCCCTATATGAGGTGAGTACGAATTCGACTGAGTCGCCTGGGGTAGCCTTGTCAGGCCACCTGGCCTCAGGGATGAAACCAATGACACCGCCCACATCCGATCGTACAAGATCGAACCTCCCCCTAGATGAGGGGTAGTGCTTAATGTCTATGCCTGGCAAGCTTGAACCCAATGTCTCTCCTCTTTCTCCGCCTCCTACGACGGTGTATTTATCTGCTCATTAATTTTTGAAATCTCGCTGACCCAAGCATGTCTCTCGCGGTGTGCGAGCCCCATAATGGCCTCCCGATCCCAGTGAAAATGGTAGGCAATAAACGCTACCTCCTTGAGGATTGCCTCTAAGGGGTAGCTAGCTATTCCCCCAGGCGGCCAAACTCCTTTTCGAATTTGTGACTGCACTCAGGGCAGGTAGCCTTTACCATCACTTCATCCTCATTTATGCGGTTATACATCTCTTCCAAGAAACGAAGGTCTCCAGCAAAGAGGTTCTCGACAACACCTGTGTTAACGTCCGTAACGCCACCGATAGTCTTGATAACTCGCGATAGAAGTACGATTATTAAGTAGGCGCGGTTCCTCTGAACACGCATATCGTTTAGGGGGATAATCTCATCTTTCGCGTTGGCGAGCCGCATGACCCCCTCGCGGTGAAGATTACCCTCACTGTCCACGTAACCTCGTGGCAGAACAAACTCGTACTCTGTCTTTAATTCCATAACTCTTCTCCAAACACTTTGAAAACAACATCGGGCCAGCATCGAAAATAGCGCCCTCAGACACCGTTTATAGGAGTCTTCGAAAGCTATTTCCGATGCTAAACCCGTTGTTTACCGACTAATAGTCGATAAGGTAGAAATGCGAATTATCCGCGCTCTACCCTCTCAACAGCCATCTCGATCTTCTCGATAGCCATAGCTGACGAGTCGGAGTCCATTGAAGGAACCTCCCACTTGCATGGCCAGGCATCGTAAAAGTTGTAACGAGCAACTTCGGTATCACCGTCGTTATCAAGAATGATTACAGAACCTGAGCGGCGATCAATTTCGCCATTCTCAATGTTCTTACGCCACTCCCAAAGGTTGTCCGTGTTTGTCCATCCGCGCTCAAGCACAATATTGGCGTAAGTTGTACGACCAGGCTTTTTACGAACGACACGATCATTACCTTGCTTGAACTCAACGATCTCTGTCTCTGAGTCCATGCCGCTGACGGATTTGAAACCGCCGACTACGACTTTGGTGTCTGGGTGATCCCCACCGGAAATTTCCAGCAGGAAGTTATAGGCTCCGTAGAGCTCTTCTGTTGTACCTATTGGCATTTGTATTCTCCTATTTTTTGCTCCGGTGCGTTGATGACATACGCCTCGGAAAGTTTATAAATCAAAGGGCTTTGATTACTCATCTATGAGTGCGCCACCGTCCCATTGACCAATGCTGAAGACAACAAACTCTGCCGGTTTAACCGGACAGATACCGATCTGGACATTTACCTGACCAGCATCTATCAAATACCTTGGATTTGTCTCTTCGTCACATTTTACGTAAAATGCCTCGTCTGGATTTTGTCCAAACAACGCCCCAGATGACCATACACGGAGGAGGTATGCAGTGATATCACGCTGCAATTTCTTCCACAGAGATTGATCGTTTGGCTCGAAAACAGACCATTGAGATCCGCTCATGATTGATTGCTCAACCATTATGAACAAGCGGCGCACGTTGATGTACTTCCAAGATGCGTCACTCTTAGTAGCCAAGGTGCGAGCACCCCAGACACGGATTCCGCGATCCTTGAATGAGCGGATAACGTTAATTCCGCGGTCGTTGTACTGACCCTGCTCAATTCGGTTGATGTTCTGGCTAAGACCTGTGATGCCCATACAGAGCTCATTAGCGGGTGCTTTATGAACACCGCGAGAGCCATCAACTCGACAGAATAGGCCTGCCAAGTGTCCTGATGGTGGAGCATACAGCTCATTCTTAGATGCCTTTACAAGCTTACGCCTGTTCGGACCTGATACTGCCAAGTGAGACTGATCACCATTGAACCAGCTAGGCTTTGTAACCTTTACCCATGGCACATACATCGCACCGTAACCCTTGTCAGATGCTGGGATGTCCATATCACCTGTAGAGACCATTGGTCCGTCCAAGATAGCGAAACGATCCTTGCGAGTCTCACAGTGCTCAAGTGTCTCACGCTGTTGCGACTCGTTTAGGCCTGGGCTTACCATAAGCGCCATGTCTTCACAGTCGTCAAAGGCGTAGAGACCAAGCTTGTCTGCCTGATTCTCGCGGACTGAACAATCCAAGTTATCAACGCCCATAAGGTAGACATATGCCTTCTCACCGCCGTTATCGTAAAACCCGTTCATTGCTGAAACAAAGTTGAACACGGAAGGCTGTGACAAGAACTCTGCGAAGCTTTTCTTAAGACCATCGTCTGAAGACATAGCAGCAAAGATAGCGTCTACGGCGTCATCCATATCGTCGAAAGACTGACCAATCAGATCTTCAACAGTTGTTGTTGATAGTACATACTCAGCGTAGAAGCTCTGTAACCATCGCTGAAACTCACTCTTGTTTGTCACAGAGACAGGTGGGACTGAGTACTCTGAGTTCAGCGCACTCTCGGCTGCCGACTCAAACTTGTAGCCATATACTGCCAATAGGTCTTTGGCGTGCTTAGCGTTTGGCTTACCAACAGCGAATGTACCGCCTAGGTCAGTCAACATTGCCTCAACGGCAGCGTCGTCCTCAGAGACTACCTTACCGTCAGCGTTGACGACTGAATCCGAGACTGAGAAAGAGACTTTTGCGTCCTTCTCATCTGAGATCTTAGTAGTGCCCTTAGCCGATGAGATCTTGACCTTATGGCCATTGAGATCGAGTAGCTTTTTCACGTCCTTTACTTGGCGACCTTTGAGATTGAAAGCACTAACCAGCGCTGTACAACCATCGGCACCACCCTTTACAGCACCTGATGCGTCGACTAGGGCAGGAAGGACCTTGCCTGTCACTGAACCAGAGGCGCCGGACGCTGTTACTGCTATAGCATCAGCCTTGGGCGAATATGGGAACAGTCCCAAAAATCCTGGGATTGAAGTTGCTGCGGAAGAGATCGATTTAGCTCCGCTATCGACCTCGCGAACGTAGACACCTGGGGTATGAAAATCCATGGTTTATTTGTCCTCTTTCTTGCTGTTGGGCTGTGTAGCCCGAATGTTATGGGCCACAGGGCCCGGGTTTACTCTTTTAGGAGGCGGTGGAGAGCCCACTATACGACCAGATGGTCGAGATATTGGCTCTTGTGATTTCTTAGTTGTGGCTTTGGCTTGTGGCTGTTCCATAGGATCATCAAGCTGACCCATGCTGATATCTGTGCCTGTTGTGGCCAGAAGTGGGCCGTCGAGGGCAAGCCTTGCTCTGTAAGTCAAAAACGGACGATACGGCGCCTCGTTCATAGTAAAGATATTGATTGCATCCCCAACAGTCAGGTCATCAACCAGGGCCAATGATACCTTCTCAACAGCGAGGCCATCGCCTTCAAGCTTGGCCTCAGGGTCCCATTCACGGCCAAGAGAGTCTACTGGTCGACCATCGGGCAGGATGAACCGTCGGGGCCTTTTTATAAGGCTAGTAGTGTTGTTCATTGTCAGCAACGTCCACCCCAAGAGACGCTCTGCTTCTGAGCGGAATTTAGAGTGAACACAAATCAGATAGAACACATCCAAAATCACCGGAGGCCGATGGTAAAAGACGCCCTCTCCTGGAACCTCTACAGGCGCCTCACGCAGACGCTTTCGGTTTTTGAGGTTTGGATTCTCAGCCAACCTATACATGTAAATGTAGATTACCTGCTCTCGATCCTTAGGTACAAAACTAATGTCTTCTTCTAGCCTAGGTACACGTTCAGTAACCTTGTAGCTCTTCTTTAGAAGATTGTGGAGCGCCTCTGTCACCTCTCCAATAACCTCGAAAGATGAGAAAACTCCCGGGACTCCACCGTATCTCTGAAGGTCTTCCTCAGCCACGGCTAGCCTCCTGTCGAAGCCATTCGTCTGAGCTTATTCTAGCTGGAGACTCTGCTCGTAATCGTCCCCCAACTGGCGAACCAGCCTCAAAAGATATCCTAGAGTCCAAAGCTTCTCTAACGCCAAAGTTTTCTCGAGACTGAGAGCTTGACCTAACTAATCCGCTGTCTAAACGAGAAAAATAGGCTCTTCTAAGCCTGTATGGGTGGCGAACCAACCTAATGAGCAACGGGGCGTTGTTCATTTTACTCGGGCGACGAGTATTAGCCCTCTTTTCGTGTGTGCTTAGACTAAAATGCGCCGAATTAGCCCTAGCCTCCACCTCTGCTGCGCGAACGGAAGTACGTCGCTCTTCCAACAGCCTGTTAACGAGCTCACCTTCGTCGTGGTGGCTGTCACCGACAACACGCCGTTGCATTCGTGTGTCTGAAGTGGCGTGGCGTATTCCCAGAGTAAGCTCCAGTTCGGTCTAGATAGAGGTGAGTGTAAATAGAAGTGGAAAATCTTCTCCTACAAATCGCATAATGTTAAAAACATCTGCTGTGCCCGTGCAGGAGTGGCAAACTATACTGGCCAAACAAACATAAGATCAATCAGCGTAAAAGCGAGCGGACAAATGACGAGCTCAAAAGAGAGAAAAGAGACAAAAGCGGACCAGTCAAAAAATCGGCTTCTCTCAAACAAATCGAGCGACAAGAGCCCAAAAGATACGGCTCTTTTGGCTAAGGCCAGTTCTGTTGGTAACGAACAGATGGCGAAAGAATTAAAGTCAAAAAATGGAGAAAGAGATCAGCTGTTGGGAATCATCACGGCGCGCATGGAGAAAGTGCATGCAGCACAAAGTAAAGAGGCCTTTGTTTCAACTCAGAGGGACCGGTGGTTTCTGGCGGTTCACAAGGGAGCAGACACCCTTCCTGAACCTAAGCGCTGGTGTGAAATTGCAAGGCTATATAGGGAGGCTGCCCTAGCTGTTTGCGGGGGTAATTTAGGTCGAGGAGCCCAGCTAACATCGGAAGCTATTAAGGCCGAGAACCAAGCATATAAAGACCTCCCAAAAATGGTCTTGGCAGAACTCAAAGAGAGCCCGCCAGGCGCCCCACCAAAACTATTGCAAACCATAGCATCCTCTGCTACCTGCAGCCCGTGTGCTATGCCTAACGAATCGGCGATTGCGGAGAGGGTTGAGGCCTTCTCACCTGAGGTCGCAGATGCGAGCACTAGGAAAAAAAGGCTCCACAACTGGTGGGATAAAGAGGAAGAAGAAGAGGAAGAAGAGGAAGACAAATCTAAGGGGAGTACTAGTGGAAGTAATTGACACACTAGCTGAAATGATTGCATTTCCCACGGTCTCTAATCGTCCGATCACCGAACTAGCCTCAATGGTAGCCCACAGGTGTGAATCTTTAGGCTTCTCCGTAGAGATGTTTGTCTCACCAACTGACCCCACCAAAGTAAACGTGGTCTGTTCAGCTGGACCAGAGGACAGCGACGGTCTTATCTTGTCTGGACACATGGATGTCGTCCCAACGACTGGACAGCCGTGGAGTAGCGACCCGTTCCGCTTAACAGCCCGCGATGGGAACCTATATGGTCGAGGGACTGCTGACATGAAAGGGTTTATAGCCTCGACAATACACGCTCTAGGTAGGCTGGATCTATCGGCCCTAAAACAACAGCTGGTTTTAGTGTGGACTCACGATGAAGAGGTCGGGTGTCAGGGCTCCGCACAGCTGGTTAAGGAGCTAAAGAGGATCGACAGACGCCTCCCATCACAGGCCATAATAGGTGAGCCCACAGACTTCCGAATCCTCAGGATGCATCCTGGCCATGTCACACTAAAGATCACAGCACTAGGTGAAGCGGCCCACTCATCAAAACCTGATCTGGGGGCATCGGCCATTAAGGCCATGCATCGTATCTTGGGAATGGTTGAAAAGCTCGAGGCTGATCTACAACAAGACCGACGTTTAGAGGAGTTCCTCGATAGGCCATGGACAACACTAAATGCAGGAATAATATCTGGCGGAAAGGCTATCAATTTAGTGGCTGACACATGTGAACTATCACTTGGGTATAGACCACTCCCTGGGGATGATCCACTAGACGTCTTCAGGCAATTAAACGAGCGTCTTCAAGAATTGAAACTACCGCCTGGAACAAGCGCCAAGATAGCGCTAATGAACGTGACCCCGTCCATGTTGACACCAGAAGGGACCGACCTCCAGCACACTCTCATACAGCACTCAAGTCACGACACCTGCTCGGCCGCATCATTCGCAACTGACGGTGGTAACTTTTCAGAGCTAGGAGTTAATTCTCTCATATTCGGACCAGGGAGCATTGATGTGGCTCACAAAGCAGACGAATACATTAGGGCTAATGACCTTATAAGCGCTGTAGGGAAGCTCGAGTCTATCGTGAGAAGTCGGTGCCTTTAGTCTTTCTACTTACCTCAATCCTATCTGGGTGCAGCCCCAGCCTCTCCGACGCCGAGGTTCTGGCCGCTGAGGAATTCTGTGACCGCGCTGTTATATGCGGGCTTTGGGTGCCCAATGACATGCAGACATGCATTGACTACATGAACATGGTCTTTGATTTAGAGTGGCCAAACATAGAGTGCGAGCCAGCCATAACAGGTGATCGGCTAGATGAGTGTCTGGACGAGATAAAAGTAGAAACCTGCCGAGACCTTCACTGGAACATAGAGAACCTGGAGACCTGCACACAAGAGGCTATTTGTGGTGAATAAGGACCCTTAATCAACAGCGAAGGCCCTACCTATCCCTTTTCTATCTGAGCCACTGGCGGTAGTCTCAAATACACCAAAGTACAACACCATGCGACCGCTATTAAGCCTAAGGTAGAACGGATCGAACATGCATCGGTCCTCTGGGCTTGGTCGCTCTGGTGGGGTGTAACAGAGCTGCCCAGACAGGCCTTCTAGCGGCAGGTCTTCACCAAAAATCACCCCGTCATCTGAATCAGCGGCTCCTAGCTCACCAGTCATAGCGCTGTGGGTGTGATAGAGGCGAACACCCCCACCTATAATGTGAACGGGGTTAGGGTCGACATGACTGCGCTCCAGAAGTGGCTCCCTCGATCCATAACTACCCACCTCGTCCCCCCTAACCAAGGCTATCCTTATGGCGTCTAGCTCTGGATAGGTGTCCACGTAATAAAGGGCAGACCTTGAACCAAAACCAAGGGCCTCAAATCCAGATGGCCAACTTGCCGCATCTGGCTCAAACAGCTCCCCTGAGACAGCCTCCCATACATCCCCATCCGGAGATCTCCAACCACATAGGGTTACTGGGTTTTCACTTTTTGATGCATCCTCAACCAGAGCGCGTCCTATGTTCATGACTCCCTCTGGACGACTCCATGTCTCAGCCTGAAGAAGGTATTGGCCATCACTCAAGTAACGGACAGATACATCTAACAACACCTCACCACACTCGTCTGGCAGACCCCCAGCAGTGAACTCCAGAGGCATCTTCAGCCAATTTAGACCATCATCGCTTCCGTGAACGGAGATGACACCTCGTTGTGGCGAGCTAGTGAACATTCTATAGCCCCCATTGTGCATAACCATAACCGTGGGGACCGTGTGACCATCAATCAGAAAGGATTCATCAACCTCCCATGATAGTCCGCGCTCTGACTCTACGGACAGGGCTTGGTTCCACGGAGCGCAGCGAGTAAACACCTCCTCTTCGTTCGGGTCTGAGCAGTCAACGGGGGCAAGAGTGATACTCTCGGACGCGCCAAATCCCTTTGTAAATAGCAGAAACACCAAAAAACCTACCACACACAATAGCGTTAGATAGAGCGGCTTTTTTGATGCGTTGAGAGAGTTCATTATAGTTGCAATAGCGCCAACCACCCAATCCGTGCAATCTTTGGTGTATGAAACTCAAAACAATTGTCTCTATCCCTGCGATAATCGTTGGCTGTACGGGTGGCGAGCCTCAAGAAACTGGGGGCGCTTTCCCAAACATTCCACTTACAGGAGTAGTAGTCGAATATACCCTAGAAGTAGGAGAAGGAGGCTGGAGTGTGCTTCGAGATGACGGCGAAACCCTGGCTGACTTTGAAGGGTTTCACATCAACGAACAATTTATTGGCCCCACCATAAGCGCTAGCCTGGGCGACACTATAGAAGTGACGGTAGTTAACTCCACGGACAAAGCCATTGGCCTACAGCCCCACGGCCTTCACTATGACCGCGACAACAGCGGAAAAAATCGGCAAATAGCCGCTGGTGAGACAGGTTTATATACATGGTACGCGACAGAGGGAGCGGGAACATTTTTCTACAATGGCACTAATCTAGATGTTCAATACTTTGACTACGAGGCCCTCTCGGGGATCCTGGGAATGATCGTGGTGACCGACCCAGAAGAGCTTGAGATCTATGGCGAAGGACGTATGTTTAATTACATAATGCTCGATCTATATGAACCAGGAATCACCTTCAATTGGGATATTTTGGACCCAGCTGATGAGGTTCATAATTTCACCCTAATACCGCAGATTATAGATGGCGGTGAAACGACAACAATGAGTGACATGTCTATCATTGGGGCGTCTAATGAGATCGTCCGCATAAACGTCCTTGCGTATGGCGAAATGTACCACGTGCTACACACAGAGGGTCACACATGGAGGGACCCACATACTGGAGAGGTTCGAGACACTTGGGCTGGTGCGGCGGCAGAGTCTGGATATTTTTATATGCAACTAGACAACCCTGGGACATGGAGGTTTGGAAGTAATGTCGATGATAGGCGAATGTACATGAGCAGCTGGCTATTAGTGCCATAAAAAAGGGCGCCGACTCCACACAAAGTCGACGCCCAGGATCGGGTCAGGCAGCCTTACACACAAAGACTGACCGCTGTGGCGACGCATCTCACAACGTCTTTGGGAGCGTTAGCGCCACGTCCCACATGTAAAACACAGAGCCTAGCTGCTCTCTTCCTGCTCTTCTAATTGTTCCCGGACCTGGTCCATATCAACTTCGCGAATTTGACTGATAAGGTCCTCTAAGCCTGCAGGAGGGAGGGCTCCTGGCTGCTGAAACAACAGTACACCCTCCTTAAAGACTGCGATTGTGGGAATTGAGCGTACACTAAATGTAGCTGCAACCTCTCTCTCGGCTTCGGTATTACATTTAGCGAAGGCTATGTCAGGGTGCTTTTCAGAGGCTGCTTCAAAGGTGGGCGCAAACGCCTTACAGGGACCACACCACGAGGCCCAAAAATCGATAACTAAGACCTTGTTGTCCTCTATAGATGATTTAAGATTAGTTGAGGTTAGCTCAAATGTAGACATTGGTTTATCTCTCCTTTATGCATCACTAATTCTAACGAATCGCTCACTTAAAAGTTTGTGCACGATTGGCCTTATTGCCGACTCAGCGCGTTCCTTAGACAAACCCTGCAGCTTGCCCCAGGCAGCGACCACATCAGACCAGCACTTCTCACCATCTAGCATATCTAAAACGGAGAGGAGCTCTTCGCTCATCTCTGAAAAGTTCTTTCCCAATAACCAAGAGGATGTTGATGAAAATACGGGTCTGTCTTCGTCGAACATTATTCCCCTAACTGGCTTTAGTGTGTGGGTTTCACTCTCGATCACACAGGTAGAGCTTAGGTTGCCATTGACCAACAGAAGGGCTTCGGGTGAGAGCGGTGAAGCTGATGCTCCCTTACTCATCACCAAATCTTCAAACTCTTGCTCCTCTGACATCTCTTCAATCGGGTGCTCCATTTTTTCGACAAACTGATGCAACATATGAATCTGCCGCTTAGCGGACGGATGAGGGTTTGCTGCCACTGTATTAACTAGGTGACTGAAAGACTGCTTAGCACATGCATTGTCCCCAAATTTCATTAATTTTCGAGCCTGCCAAAATACTCCCTTAGCGTCAATGTCATTGCCAGAGTAGAAATAGAGAAGGGCGTCCCTAGTTACGCTGTACATCCTCTTATAGTTCCCGTCATAGAACTGGATAGCCTGATCTTCCATCTCTGGGTTCTGAAGTATTGTGTTCATACATACGCTAGATGTGTAGCCAGCAATCATAGCCAGAGTAACCCCCGTAGACAGTAGAGGATCGATGAACGCTGCTGCATCCCCAGCAAGGAAGAAGCCAGACCCTGCCAGCTCTGAGCAGACAAAGGACCAGTCTTTAACACCTCGGACCTTTCCAATCTGAGTGGCGTCTTCCCCTAGCATCGCTTTAACTCGAGGAGTTTCCTCTAGTGCCTCGTAAAAGAACTTCTCAACACCCTTTTCAGCCATCTCTTGGCGAAACTCTTGCCCTGTAACAAAACCAACGCTGGCGTCGCCTAGCTCATCGCTGTTCATGGGGATGTACCAAAACCAGCCTTTATTGGTCGTGGTTACAATTACGTGGCCCTGTTGCCCCTCTGGCTCACCAACTACGTCCTTAAAATAGGTAAATAACGATGTCTGCTTCATCTTTTCATCGTAGGAACGAGTGGTCATCTTTTTGCCAACCACCGCCGCTGGACCGCTACCATCCAAGACGAACCTAGCACGAGCCTGGTGCAACGTGTCGTCTCCTTTCTCTTTAAAGGTGACTCCTGCTACTCGGCCATCCTCAACGATTACATCCTTTACACTAGCTGGCTGTCGGACCTCCACACCTAGCTCAATCGAACGGTCCAATAGTATCTTATCAAAGACAGAACGCTCTACATGGTATCCGAAACTAGCGGGCAGGAAAGGGTTTTCTGCGAAGATAACCGACCACGGTTCATCATCCTTTCCCCACGTAAATGAGCCACCAGTTTTGTGAGGAAAACCAGCAGACTCCATCTTATCAATAATCCCTAGCTCCTCGAGCAGGGGGTTGGTGCTTGGCAGCAGCGACTCACCTAGACGATAACGAGGGAAATTCTCACGCTCAATCAATAGCACTTTATGCCCTTTCATAGCCATGTAACTAGCCGCTGTTGACCCAGCTGGACCCCCTCCAATGCATATGACATCATACTCTTCGGTCATTTATAAACTCCTCACGAGCATTATAGACGAAACAGATAGAGGTGGTAACCCAGATACCCCATCGGATCTGCAGAGACCAAGGTACAGCCCCCCTCCTCAAAGACCTCGATCCAACGAGATCTGGCAAAGATCTGACCGTTCTTTATTAGATGGTGAATCAGAACATTAGAGTGGCTATAAGACCATACCGTATCCGAAACGCGGTCCTTATCAGCTGGCCCTAAACGCTCTTGCTCAATAGCTAAAACATAGGTCCCTGGAGCTTTTCGTTTTAATTCGCCCAAAGCCTCCTGGAGACTATCGACCCCCTCACCAACAAGCTCATGAAAGTGTGTTGAAACTATTGCTGTTGTGGATGATCCATCAGAGATTAGATCCCCCCAGGCTCCAGTGTCGAAAAAGTCAGCCTGGCGCCAGCTTATATCATCAACACCTAGCTCAACAGCTCGAACCTTGCCCTCAGCTATTGCAAGCTCACTAACGTCGACACCTACCGCTTCAAGCTGAGGCTGTCGTGACTTTAATAGGGCCAAAAGGCCAGACGGAACACCGATTTCTGCCACCCTAGAGACCCCAAACTTAAGAAGAGCGGCCTCTACTTGGTCTATAAGCATAGCTGAAACCTTATAGACCCCTACAGCAGCGTGCTCACCAGAGCGAACAAGCTCTTTACCGTAACGGTTTTCTCCAGACAGAAGCCTATCGAGGCCTTGCCATACTGGACCATAAGCCCCTACCCTTACATCGAAGAAATTGAAATGCGTCTGGTCAACATCCTTACGTCCGTACCGAATTAATACTGATTCGCCAAACTTGGTGACCGAAACTCTACCCTCGTTGTCATACTCAATAATATCGTCAACGTTAATCACGTAGTCTAACAGGCATGACAAGACGTGGGGCACCAAATTCAATTTTGACGCTATCACCCTCACGGATAAGGGACCTTCGTCATCTAGTAGATTAAAAACACCCGCCTGTCCCAAGTGAAACAAGATCTGCGTCTCGACGTAGTGGGTAGCCCTTTTATGAAACCAAAACTCAGGGCTCTCAGTAAACTCATCGCTCACTGTATTGTACCTCCAAGATACTTATCACTCCAACAATGACCATGTTTAGATGGCTAATAATAACCAAATCCAATTGGGTTTGCCTCGACTAAACAGCTTAAACATGCGAAACTCCCAACAATGAATACAGCGTTCACGATATGCCTTACCGCGGTGATTGGCTGGTCGATAATGGCCTGCAGCAAACCAGCCGAGCAAGAGACAGAGTGCCACGATCTCATAGACAACGATGCGGATGGAGAGGTCGACTGCCTTGATCCAGACTGCATAATCTCGGGGGCGTGTGACTACGACACAAGCTCACAAGGAGTCACCGATTACTGCTCGCCCTGTGCAGGTGAGAGCGAGGGGTGGGTCCAAGTCGTCATAGGTAACGACACAGCATGTGCGAGACACGAAAGCGGCGAAGTCGTTTGTTGGGGGGAAGATGGTGATAACCAAACCAGAGTTCCCGCCGAGGACTTCACTCACATAGCCACTGCTGGAAGCCATAGCTGCGGCGTTCGTTCTGACTCTAGCGCTGTCTGTTGGGGAGAAAATGACTACGGCAAGGCATCTTCTGCGGCTGGAGAGTTCACACAGGTGGCGGTGGGAAAGTTTCACAGTTGCGGGCTTCAGACAGGTGGAGAATTAGAGTGCTGGGGCCTAGCTGCCGCTGGTAACACCGACGCACCAGAGGGGCCTTGGTCAGAGATTGATGCTGGATACGACCACACCTGTGCCATAGACGCTGATGGGGCAATTGAGTGCTGGGGGGCAAACTCAGAAGACAAAGCTACACCGCCAGACAACACCTTTTCAAACATCTCTGCTGGGGGAACCCACACATGCGGAGTTACGGAAGGCACCACTATCGAGTGTTGGGGTTCTGATATCTTTGGACAGTCCTCTCCTCCAGAATCGGATGGCTGGATTCAAGTTAGCGCTGGTGCAGCTCACGGGTGCGGGGTCCATCAAGACGGACACATAGAGTGTTGGGGAGTAGACGGTCTCGATACGGACCCCGATGGCTGGCGACCTGTAAACCCACCCGAAGGGCTTTTTGTGCAGGTGGCAGCTGGAGAGCTCGCTAGCTGTGCTGTAACACTGGACTCCACCCTCGTCTGTTGGGGAGACAACCTAAACGGACAGGCGTCACCTCCGTGATTATGGCCATCAAAAAGCACAGAGGATTACTGCTTGCAGTGATTATTGGCGCCATTTTTGGCCTCCTCACCTCACATGGTGTGAGCTTGGCTGAATCTAACAGAGCCCCCGATGGCTGGACTAAAGGCGAGGCCAGTGTTCCCTTTAGAAGGGCTGACCTAATGGGGAATCTCCCAGAGTCATCAACTGCTTGGTCTCTGGATCACTTCCAGGCGATATCTGGAGAGACCCCCACCGACCAATTTAGCCTTACTATTACTCTCCCAGAAGGTGGAGAGGCTAGGATCTTCCCATCAGCTGTTACACCTAGACAGCATAGACGCCAAAATGACCTTCACTCTACCGTCGCTAAAATAGAGCCGAACGGTGCTGCCATTATACTTAGGCGCTCGCTTGGAGGCAGTGCTGACGCCTCATTAATTGTCGGTCAAAACGAGCTCGAGCTTGGCTGCAGTGGTTCACTACCAACGCCTACTGATAACCCTTACACAATTTCAACAGTGGTCACACCTGGTGGCTTCACGGCGACAAGCGGTGGCGAAACACTCTCATGTCAGGCAGATGATATGTCGAACCCTCCAGCTATTCAGGCTGGTCTTCACAGGGTACACATCAGTGAAATAGTGACGGCTAACGGATCCCAGTCAGCTCCTGGCTCTCTGTTTGTAATCTGTCTTCTCACTTTACTAGGCGGAATACTTGGAGGGTTAGCGCTTCTGCTAGAGAGACGTTCTGGTGCCCACAAGACCATATGTCTATTGACATCACATCCGCTACTGCTCGCGTGGCCTCTGTCTGAAATGAATGGTTTGGCATTGATTGAGCAGTTGAGGGCTCCACTAATGTCGCCCTATTCATTCTTCATCACTGGACCCCTAACAATAACCATTTTTCTTAAGGTTATTCACCACAGTGTACGACTAAGCCGTGGCAACCAACTGCTTTCCCGAAAATCTATTGCTGGGATTCTTCTATTGCCTGTATTAGCTATTTTTTGGGCTATAGCTGTTGGGGTATCGCACCCTGGAGTGTTTGCTTATACCGCACTTTTTGGTCTGGCTCTGGGCGGCCTAGTCTGGGTCAACACAAACAACAAGAGGGTTAGATACTTCAACGGAGTATCAGTTGTCTTATTCACTCTATCAATGATATTTACAGAGACAGCACTAAGGTTTTCAGAAACTGGAACTAGCTGGAGTCCACGCGGCCAGATGTCATTCGACGAGTCTCTTGGCTGGACTAGGAGCACGCTTTCTGACTTCGAGGCGCTAGATAGAGGCGAGCACACTGATTACCCTAGCGAAGGCTATCCTATCGGGTTCGAAGAGACAGACAAGCGTAGGGTGGTCTGCTTAGGCAGCTCAGCCACTGGCGGAGCATTTCAAAATGACGACCTAGATGACTTTTACCCCGCTAGGCTTTCAGAGCTCCTCGGTGGCGAGCTAGATGTAATTAATCAAGGCGTAGGAGGGTGGACAACTTTCCATATGGCACACTATTTTGAATCCAAAGCCTCTGAATTGTCACCAGACATCGTCACAGTATACGCTGGACATAACGATCTTCTGACCAAGAGCGCCGCTCCATACAGGGACCTCTACTCCGCTTGGAGCCCAGGGGGAGATGTTGCCGGCCCCTCACCTCTTGACAGCCTGCTCCTATATCAAGGCCTCAGGTTCGTAGTCGGGGCTATAATCAGCCCCGAGGGCGCTATAGCGGTCCCTCTTGCACACGCAAAGGACAACCTTGTTCGGATAATAGAGGCCGCTGAGGAGCAGGACTCAGATGTTATATTAATGACAGAGGCAATATCCCCTGACTCAGGGCCAATGGAGGGGTACTCAAGAATGATGATCGACCTCGCTAACTCCTACGAAAACACCTCATATGTAGAGATACCAGCCGTGGTCTTGGCACGAGGAAGCTCAATGTTTTTGGATGACGTACACTTAACTGACGCTGGGCACCGCACCGTAGCTGGTGAAATAGCGAATCACATTACAGGCTCAACAGATAGCCTTCGATAAGGTCTATCGACTCATCTGTAAGTGACTCTGCTGAATCGTGGAGTCGAATAGCTGTGGACAAATCTGGTGCAGAGCCATCATGTAGGTAAGGCGCTGTCAAATGCACCCCTAAAAGGGTCGGTGTATCAAACCCGTCGATTTCACCACCTCGACGCCCACCGGAGCTTGTAGAAATTGTACCGACGTCATGCCTTATAGGATCGTCGGATAACGAATCAGTAAACATTGGCGCTGGATGACAATCTTCACAACCCGCTGCTATAAATGCCGACTCACCACCAACAGGAGGCTCATATGGAGACTCTAGCATTCCTAGGCTCATTACAAACATAGATAGAGCGTCCAGTTCTTCACTTAGACCACTCTTTGGGGCACCTAGCGCGTCTGAGGTAGCAGCCCACTGTTCCTCAGTGAGAAAACCTGAGCCCCCGAAACCACCGCGGATATCATTCTCAAAATCCTGCAACTCATCGAAGTTTCCAGTCCAGTGGAGTGGGTTTGTACCTAATTCACCCAAGGTGAGTAATGATGTAGTGTTCCGCAAACCTTCACCTCTATCGGAGAAATCCCAGACAAGGCCATCATCACGACCATCAGGATGACAATGAGAACATGTGATGTAGCCTGACTCTGCCATGCGGGTATCACTACTATTGTAGAAGACCCTTTTACCTAAAAGTTCAGCGGCACTGAGAGGCTCTAAGGCTATTGTTCTGGTGGACCATAGCGGCTCGACTAAACTAGATAGGTCACCCACATCGAATGCTCTAACCTCTCTGTCTAACCAGGCTTGAATGTATATAGTCTCACCATCTGGCGATAACACAAGGCCATTAGGAGAGGCTCCTACATCCCTTAAAGAGCCAGCAGGCGCCAATGTATAGGCATCGAGAACGGTAACAGTCTCCGTTCCTGGGTGTAGAAGGTATAACAAATTTCCTAACTCCGAGACCTCGATAGCCACCGTCCGACCTCGCTCGTCGATCTGCTTTGCCAAGTTTAAATCTTCTTCGCCTGTATCTAGATTGACACCCCGAACTATAGCCCTCAGTGTTGTCTCAAACGTAAGATCTAGCCCATCTCTAAGCAGGCCTCTAGATGTGTTGCCTTGATGGCCTGGGACATAGAGAAACCCACCATCTGGAGAGACAACTGGAGTCTCAATAAGCGTAGGAACACCTCTACTAGTGGTGTCGCTGTCGGGGGTGTAATCATAGCTGAGGATCAAATCTTCCCCAGGGAGCTCATATACAACTCCCACCTCATCCGTAGATCGCCACCTACTCACATATACTCGACCATCCCCACCTACTGCTACGCCTCTCGGATCTGGTCCCACATCGTAGTATTCAATATTCCCATTGTTTATATTAGAGACTTGACCAGAACCTTGAAGCGTGACCCACCAACCAGCTTCAGAAGCGGCAACCCCATATGGGCTTGAGCCTTCTGGAAATTGATATAGCGACACGGTCTGAGCAGTATTGATATCGATAATTTGCAGAGCCGCACCATACTCACACGCGACAGCGACCTCTGTGCCTGAGATCGCCAGGGTGCGAGGGTGCTCACATGTGGCTAATTCTCCAAGTAGTTCGCCACCAAAAGAGAGCATTGAGACACTGTCGGCCTCTGGGTTAACTACCCAGATTGACTGACTCCCAGAATGGACAGCTATAGTAGAAGAGTGACTCTCGCCTCGGGAAAGAGGGGCTCTATAGGCCGTTACCTTTACAGTATCAGTAGAGACGGAACCATCTTCTCCTGTAGCAGACAGAACAGCGGTGAAGTTTCCTGGCGCCAAGAACACATGCTCTACACTAAGACCTTCACCAGACTCTCCATCCCCAAAATCCCATACAAAGCTCTCACCCATGCTCCCGTAACCATCAAATGTGGCGATATCCCCTACTGAAACCACAACATCTGGACCTGCATCTGCCAAGGACCAAGCTGATACTGGTTCGCCTCCACACCCTATCATAAGCCCCAGAAGCCAGAACACGGTCATTACCTACTTCCTGTAGTAAATGTCGAGATGTACGCACCTTCAGTTCTGTTACCATTGGCATCCATCACCCCGTTTGCTGCTACCTCTAATAAATATGTTGTATTTGGGAGCAGAGGCTCATGTGGAGTAAAGCTAGCTATAGTCTCCTGAGCGCTACCCCAGCCAGCCACCCCGTGGCCAGACTCATCTGTTAGTTTGATCGAGCCGGTAAAGACTGAGCTCGGCTCAATAAACTCATTAAAGCCAACCCCGATCCTGGCCGAAAGAGCCACACCTACCTCTCCCATCTCTGGAACAACCCTAAGAACCTCTGGGCCTACACTATCTACCGACAGTGACCAGGGCATGACTGCACTAGCTTGACCCTCATTATGAACCTCTGAGTCGCAAGATAGCACCGCTATGTTCCCATATGGCACTACCGTATCTAAATCACCATCCAAAAAGCCCTCGCCTATTAGGCTCAAATTAGTCATATCAGAGGCATCGTAGACTCTAGCGGCTGAAGAATCTCCCACAAATATGTGTCCCTCATCGTAATAGATATAGCCACCATTACCATCGGTCACCTCATTGGAGACAAACTCTGGTTGGCTTGGGTCAGAAACATCCCAGACAATCGGCCCGCCCCCACCTTCTCTGAGCGCATAAAGAGCCCAATCACCAACAAGATTTCCCGAGTAAGCCTCTGCAAACTGATTCTCTGCGGTGCTGTTGTAAAACAGTCCACCGGCTATCGCTTGTGGCTGGGTCGGGTTAGAAATATCAAGAAGGACTGTTTGTGGGCCCTCGGCTGTGCTAGCCATGGCTAGATTACCCATAGCCACTATGGCTCCAAGCCTTAGTATTGGGTCAAAGGTTTGATGACCTACTAGTTCTGGATTGTATGGGTCCCTAGCGTTGACAACAAACAGCCCATTATCCGCAGCAGCAACATAGACCCAAGGGTACTGCCAAAAAACAGACAGAACAACCCTAGCATAACCATCTGGGTAAAAGATATCAGGCAGCTGCACGGTACTCGCAACCACGGGGTTCTCTGGGTCTGTTATATCCCAAAAAAGAGGACCTTCTACACCACTAACAACAACATAATCCCCAGCGAACTCATCGCCATCGGGGAGATATACGGCGCCAAGAGAGTGCGTCTCACGAATCTCCTCTGAGCTCCCCTCTCCTACCAACACTGGATTACATGGATCGTCTACATCAAAAAGAGATAGACCACCGCCACCCCACTCAGGAGCCCATGGAAGTAGTAAATGACCTCGGTAGGGGGTCACAATGTTGTGGCGATCAGCGTCCGTTTCACCACCATCTAAAAATGCGCAATTATTCCATAGATCATTTGCTGAGAAGTCAACGCTTGGGCCCCCCGCACCACGCAGCGGTGGGCTGGAATCAGGGGAAGGAAAATCCAGACCACCACCACCGCAGGCTAGAATAAAAAACATCATAACCATGAAAACCTCTAGGGACGGTAGTATAATACGATGCAAGGCGCTCGATCTAGGGAAGAATATCTCAAAACCAGTCAAAATCCTAACCCTGTTTTACTTGACGATAGGCTGCTCTTCTCAAGAACAAATAATAGAGAGCCAATGCTTTGATGAAGTGGACAATGATCTAGACGGACTAACGGACTGCAATGATCCTGACTGTATCATATCGCTAGAGTGCAACGAGGCTGATTCAGGAGCCACAGACAACACACCATTACTAATGTTATCCTCAGGTATGCACGCAACATGTTCCCTTAGGGAGAGCGGACAAGTCAGCTGCTGGGGAAGCGGTGAGTGCGATACATGTAGTATACATGCACCTCAAAACCCACACACCCAACACCTAGAACCCGTTGGTACATACAGCTATATCCAGATGGGCTACATGCACACTTGTGCCATCACAACAGATGGAGACATAGAGTGTTGGGGCTTAAACGATAAAGGTCAGGCAGCACCACCGAATACTGGTGGCCCATGGCAGGGTCTCACTGTTGGCGAATATCACACCTGTGCACTTGACTGGTCAGGGGAAATTACCTGCTGGGGTAACAACGCCACAAATCAACTCGATGCTCCCGTAGGTCCATGGGTGACAGTTACCAGCGGCTGGGACCACGTCTGCGCTATGACAACTGATGGAGCTGTTGAGTGTTGGGGGGGAGATGAACGGGGTCAGGTATCAGGCACGCCAGACGATACGCTATTCACCTCTATAGAAGCGGGATGGAGCCACACTTGTGGCGTAACTATAGATGGTAAAGCGAGATGCTGGGGACAAGATGAATCTATGCAATCAACCTCAGAATGGGGTGATTTCAGCGCAACAACTGCTGGTGACGATCACTCCTGTGGAATCAAAACAGACGGAACTGTAGTATGTTGGGGTTCAGACGAGAACGGTCAATTAGGCGCACCTAACGACACCTTCAGCGTAATAAGCGCGGGGTGGAACCACACATGCGGCATTACCATGGACAACAACATAGATTGTTGGGGACTAAATGACTCTGGACAGAGTGAGCCGAACTAAAGTACTAATTGTACTCACATCACAACAGCTACTACGGCTCATCATCTCCAGTATCATCGGTGTCAGTATCGGGAATGCTTACACTCCAGAACAACTCAACATCGGAGCAGTAACAAGCAGTCAATGATGAACCTAGCGTAGATCCATCTGGGAACCCGAGGGTAAATGCGCTAAGCTCAAGCACTGCCTCTGTTCCGAACGAGTCCATAGAGGCTGAACCGCTATCTGCTGACTCGCTCCAAACAATAGGGCCATTGTCGATCACGCTAAGATTCACTGAACCACTTGCGTCTGCGGGCAACGGTGGGTTGCCTCTATTTGATGAACTAAACTCAACTGTAGCCCCAGAGCGAAGATCGCCGTTTAGGCTCATCTCCATAACTGCTCCATCGAGCCAATAATCTACTCCCGCGACGTGGTCCTGTACCAATTCGCAAGCCGTTTTGTCATAATCTCTAAACCCTAGCACCAAGACGCCATCTCCAACGTCAGCCCAAGCGAATGTGTTGAAAGATAGCTCTGTGCCAGAGATTGTTCCAGACGCAGCGGGGAACGTCTCACACTCTCGGGATGGATCTACATCTGATGTGTCAGTAGTTCCAGTGGTGACATCTGTATCAGTGTCGGTGTCAGTGTCGGTGTCAGTTTCAGTGTCAGTGTCAGTGTCAGTGTCAGTGTCTGTATCGGTGTCGGTTGTGGAGGTCGTACCTGTGTCCTCTACTGGCAAACAATTGCCATTGTCATCAGCGACGTAACCATCCATACAGTCTGATCCCCCACACGCCGACAATATCAAAAATATAGGTGTACTAAATAAAAAAGGACGCAACTCTCTCATGGCTATCTCCATTCCTGCTCTTATTCTTAGGGCTACTATAGGCCTCTTACAATCCTGAAACCTACATGTGCATCGCGCACATATTCACGATCATAACCAGCCCCGTTATTTGGGTGAACCGTATCGGAATTCATGTGGAAATAACGGGTAACCACCCTCATGTGCCTCGGGATACAGTCATAAGAAGCGCCACGCTCTACTGGGTGCCCCCACTCTACCACTCCAGTGTAAGGGTTAGTCACCGACCCTGGACTGTAATCTGAGTACCAATCATTTACAAACTCACGCACGTTTCCGCCCATGTCAACGAAGCCCCATGCATTTGCCATTAGAAGACCCACTGGCTCTGTGTGGTGATCGGAATTGTCAAAGAACCAACCTACATCGGAAGGATTATCACTCCCTGGATACTCAAAGTTTTGCCCAGCATCAGCTGCGTACTCCCATTCCGCCTCAGTGGGTATTCTGTACCCTTCACAGATATAGGGGTCCATTGCGAGATCACACTGAACATCAACCCCATCACCCTCACAGGTATAGCAAGATTCTACCGCATGGAACTCACTCATTGCGTTGGTGAAAGCAGCGGCCTCATGCCATGAGACGTTCTGTACAGGGCAGTCCACGCATGTAACGTTCTGTTGAACAGGGTTGTAGCCAGCGTAACTCTCAAACTGCTCTACCGTGATCTCGGTTCGAGTCATCTCAAAATCATTAGTCAAGACAACGGTGTGGAGCAACTCGTCTTCCGCTCTATCGGCATCAAAAACGCTACTCCCCATCTCAAAGGTCCCTGATTCAACGGCTATGAAATCCATTGAGTCTGGGAAGTTACCTACTGGTTCCGACCTCTCGCCGTCCTGGACGGGGTTTGTCGCACAAGCAATAGCCAATGGTACCAGGTAAATGTAGTTCATAGTTTTCATTGTTCACTCCTAAACGTTCTCATTGCCATTATCACTAGTTTGAATCAAAATTTGCGTCATTGTCAAGGTGTTTGACTCGATGACGTAAACTCACGACCTAACTCCTTCTACGAACTAAGCCCAAGCCCAGCATTAGTAGCGCCCATGGGGTGGTGTTGGGTATTGTTGGTGATGCACTACACCCACAGCCAGAAGTGCTAAGTTCAGCGCTATCTTCTGACGTAAACACGCCATCAGATACCGCCAAGGTTACAACATAGACACCGTCCACATCTGGATTGAAGGCCGCCAACATTGTATCGTTAGCTGCTATATCCACGTCACTTAAGCTGGAACCCTCTGGTAACTCAGAGAAAGTCCACGAATAGGTCAAGTCCTCACCCTCTGGGTCTGAAGATAATGACCCATCAAGCAAGACCGATTCTCCAAGAGTTATCGCCTTGTCACCGCCAGCGTCTGCCACTGGTGGGAGGTTGTCCACAGCTGTAACTAAAACCGAATCGGTGTCACCGTTGTTCACACCATCAGACACAGCAAGTTCAACCTCAAAATCACCGACAACATCAGGCACAAAAGTTGGTGCCTCAGTAAATGAATTTACAATATCGTCATCAGTTAAGGCAGAACCCTCTGGAACAGACAGGAATGCCCACTCGAAGGACAATTCGTCGCCATCAGGATCAGATGATCCCGCTCCATCCAATGTCACCAAGCCACCAACACTTCCTGGGATATCTGCGCCAGCGTAAGCTGTTGGAGCAAGGTTAGGAACACCGGCATTTAGCAAGTCAGTATCCAGCCTTATCTCCATTAGGTAGTTGTGAAGAATATTGGAAACTCGCTTATCGTAGGTCACCAAAAGGATATCATCTTGAACCGCTAAAGAAGGTCTCTGATTAGCCTCAGGAGCCTCGTCAAACGTCAACTGCTCTGTATCGACCCTGTTAAATGCCTTATCAAAGATCTCTAAATATAGATTACCAAGATCTTGTTCAAAGCCTTCATCCAACCCCCTAGCCATATGGGCTACGAAGTAGAAGTCGCCTATCTCTACAAACCCTTGAGGCCAATATGCCTGAGTGTCTGGTCCAAGCCCACCTCCAGAGAGGTCAACCTCCGTCAGCACCTCATACGGGTCCTCTAGGTCCCAATATATGCGGTAGATCAGCAGCTTATTGCGATCTTCTTCCTCTTCTTCGCCGATGTGTGGGGCTGTAACTCTAATGATTGTGTTAGTTGCTTCATCGTAAATTAGAGAACTACCTGGAACTGGTGGAACTGGGCTCATTGTGAGGTTGCTGTCTATGCGATTAAGATCTTCGTCTAAGATAAAAACAGGGGCTTCTTCTTCTAGGTTGGGCTGAAAAACCGCGAGATCAACAGCTGTCGAACAGAGGACTGGAAGATCGTTGTGTTGAATATCAGGGTTATCGACATCGATGTCATTCTCTACGATAAGATTCCAATTTTCATCATAACGAAAGCCATAAGCAGAGTCATCAGGCTCTGAGACTGCGCCTGAAGCTACGTGTAGGTATGTACCGTCAGGACAACGCTCGATCGCGTGATCAACAAGGTCGGTGCGGCCAGTTAAATACAAGGTAGACCCGAAGTCGAAATTATAGTTCTCGTCCAGCTCCAGCATCCTATAGTCGCCACCACCACCGAAAACATAATACCAAGCACCATCACCAGTACCGAAGGCTCGCCCCCAGCCGCCACCAACACCATCTAATTCAAATTCACTACCGATACTGACAATATAGTCCGACGCTTCGGCTGTAGAGCCCACCGGAGTAAAGAAAAGAACACCAGCTAATAACCCAGACGTAAGCATAATCATCTACCCAAAAACACAATTAAAAATAAAACACTATGACTTGAATACCACGATCTAGGTGAAACAAGCTACTGTTTTCAGAACTAATAGCTCTAATCTGATGTCAATCCGCCAGACTGAGGGTCTAAAACAGTGTCCATTATCTCTAACCTCAACTCTACGTTAGATTGAGCAGATCCTATGGCATCACTATCTGAAGGTGCAGACAGACTATCTCCGCCCCGTATTACTCCATCACCATTTTCATCGCAGACAGCCGCTATTTCCACGGTATCCCCCTCTGGAATCAAGACCGAAAACTCACCAACTGAATCGAGGTCCAACGCCGTCAGAGGTCCAGTAGCTCCAGCATCACCAGATATGGGTCGTGTACTAAGGACGTCGATCCTTAAATCACCACGACATGAGCCTCTAACTACCCCTGATATCTCATAGTGGGGGGCTCCCGCGATATCTTGCTGACTGTGTGTTGGGTCGATCAGGCGGAGGTCTCCTTCCCCATCTTCATCTAATGGCCTTTCTCCAGATCCATAGTCGGAAACATGGCCAGTGAGTGGGCCCTGTTCACCGTCAGATGGTGGGGGCTCGCCCTCTTCAACGTGCGGCCCAGGGTTTGCTTCTCCACCGACGTGCTGACCAGACGGTCCAGCACCATTTGGCGGAGGCACATGTGTGCGATCTTCTGAGGGGGTCGGGCAGGCGGTTAGACCAGCGGCCAAAAATATCAAGAGGTACTTATGCATTGATTTACTCCAAGAAGTTTTAACTCTAATATCCCCTAACGCTGAATAGTCACAGGGCAACGTGATGTCTCTCGACCAGACCCAATGGCCGCTCTTTCAAAATTAGCTGGCAGATCAGAGGCTATTGGTTCGGCCAAGGGAGCCTCCACCACAAACGGAGTGACCATTCTATCGTCTGCCAACTGGACCTCCACCTCCGACAGATCGAACACCGCCACCCCACCTGATATTTCCTTGGGTCCTAAGACCCTAGCAATACCTGTATATGCCTCATCAGCCTGCTCATTGCTCTCAAACCAGTCCATATGCAACACGACAGATGAGAACCCTCCCGCAGCCATACAGTCAACAGCCGCTTCCCAATCTGTGGAGACACCTTCCCTGACAGGCAACCAAGAATCCCACTCTGTAACCCCGCTGTGAACTGACAAAGCCAAACCCCGTTCATGTAGAGTTTGGGCCATAAACACACCCCCGTGTGAAAGGTCTCTTCCCTTATATACTCTAGGAACTTCAAGTATCGGCCCAGGCCCAACATCTAGGTACTCATCCCCTACCGCTGCAGGCGCAAACTCCACTACCCCTCCTACTGGAGATACTAATGAACGCTCCAACAGTACGCCTATAACGGCAGCCCAACCCATCCTCGGGCGTATATATATTATGGCCGACACCCCAACAGCAGCTAGGGGTGCGAACAGGGCTACCTGCTGAAAAGGGACAGGAATCGAGCCATAGAAAGGCACCAAGTAACAAAGGGCAACATAAGGGTAGTTAGTTATCACCAAGGTACCAGTCCTTATCTCTGGCCCCATTGAGACAATCGCGAACAAGGTCGACAGACTAACTATGATCCTAACCCACAAACAGCTCTTTCCACGATATGTTAGCGCACCCCACCAAGAGAGGCAGAGAGTTACCAGCCCTAAATAGCTGATCCTTAAGAGAAGATCGCCGCTATCCTCTGGCTCCATGTTTGAAGCCTCTAATGGGTTTATCAATTCTGCGAGGGTTGCTGAGTCCATGAGCCCCATAGAGGCGCCAGAGAACATAGTCATCCTTCCAGGCTGGGGGGAGAGAGAATAAGGGCTATTAGTAACAGAGCCTGTCACATACATCAGCGCTACGAGAGTAATCATGGCGACAACGCCGAATGACAACAGTGCGCGAAGATTACCACGTTCAAACAGGTATATGGATGGAAGCGCAAAGGCGAGCATTAACGCAGCAAATAGGCCGTAAACCCCACAACCCGCGGTCGCAAAAATAAGGCCTATTACAGAGTAGAAGTACCATCTTTTACCCCCTTCACGCTGGAGCTTTACAGCAGAAAGCAGGAGAAGAGGAAAGATCCAGATAGCGAGCCGCTCATGAACACCCGATGTTAGAGGATACCCGAGTAGATAAGGGGATGCTTGGGCAACAACCCCGCCAACCATCGCAGATTTACGATCTCCAATGAGCTCGTCACAGAGCCAATACGTAGTGATTCCCACAAAGAAAATAGACGCCCATACAAACAGGTTTGCTGTAAAAACAGGACCAAAGATCACCGTAACTGGAGTAAACACAAGAGATGGCAGCAACATTACATCCCAGAGAACACCGCCAGTTGGAGCGTTTAAAGCATATGTGTCAGGCCAAGTAGACAGGGTGTTTAAGGTGTGCCAAAAAGACCAAGCGTGCTTGTACACATCCCCCAATTCGCTGCCTGGAAGGCGTGAAAAAGGGTGTAGGGCCACACCAATAATCGGCAGCAGCGCAACAAGCGCAAGCACAAGATAGACTCTCTTTCTAGGAAAACAATCGACTCGCTGTGTTGGTTTCAGGGAGGGCTCCAAAGAAAAGGTCGCTTGATTGTGGTATTCATTAGCATAGAGTACCTCTCATGAGCCCTAACACAATGAGCAGACCAAACCTTAAAAAGAGAGCTAAGGCGCTTGTTCTCTGGCTATCAAGAGATACTATTGCTGCCATTGTTGTTGCGTTAGTCGTAGCTTTTTTGGTGCGTTGGCCACTATCTGGTTCATTTGGAGCGATCCCCCTAGACCCGAACACACCTCTTCACGCTCTGGCATCCAAGCAGCTAGCTTCTGGAGGTAGCCTGTTTGAGATAAGCGACCTAGCCTTCCCTACACCCGTCCCCATAAGAATCGTCGCCTTCCCGATGTTGCTGATTTCTCTACCTTTTCAAGGGTTGGGACCTCTCCAGGCCGTCAACATAGCTACGACAATACTGGTGGCTATGCAGGGTTTGGCTCTATGGTGGCTCTCTAGAAGGCTTGGCCTTAGCCGTTTCGGACAGTGGGTTGCTCTAATGGCTGGTATATTAGCTCCTTGGACAGTGCATGTTCAGGGGCTTGGGCAACAGGAAAACCTAGTCTTCGTAGCAATGGCCTTGGCGGTATGGGGTGGTCTAAAACTCGGATGGAAGCGAGGAGCAGTAGCTGTTATCGCGCTTCTGTTGGCTGGCTTTTCCTCACCTTACCAAGCTGTCCCCACTGGTCTTATCTTCTTGGGAACTCTATGGTCTACTAGTTACAAAATGGAGCGACGGTTGACCTCCATTCAGGCTATATCTGTGACCCTGGTCGCCGCGGTGCCAGTGTTGGTCTACTACATGGGGGTTACAGAAGGGGCTTCTGCCATAGCTGGAATAACGACAAGCCCACCAGAAGAGGGTGCTATGGCCACGGCTGGGCTGCTTGAATTCGTCTACCCGCGGCCTATGTGGGACGGCTCACCTATTGAGCTATCCACTGCTAGCCAGCGTATAGATGATATATTCAAACCAATCCCTTCGGCCTCACTTTCACCAGGGTGGGGATGGTTTACTGCTCACCAGTCATCATACATAGGGCTCCTGGCCGCGCTCGGGTTTACAGGGCTCTGGAGGCAGAGACGAGACCCGAAAGTGCGCGGGCTGATAGTTGGAGGATTAGCGTGCCTTGTTTTCGCCTTAGGGCCAGAGCTCAGACTATTTAGTGAGTCTGACTCCCCAATTTGGATGCCTTGGAAACTGGCCGCTATGCTTCCAGGCGTAGGAGACCTAACAGCCACCCACAGGTTCATATCTGGATTTGCCTTCTCATCAGCGATAGGCCTAGCTCTTTTAGTATCATCGGCTAAGTTTCGAACCAGAAGTGTTATCGCAGTAATTGTGACGTTAGGTCTCTTTACAGAGACGCTCCTTCTAGCCCCAGTACAGTGGCCGCTCCCTGCTATGGAGCACACCCAAGAGGACATCAACCGAGAGCTCCCAGAAGGGCCCATAATGTTATGGCCACCCTTTACAGCGCTGGCGCCGCAGTACTTTGAGCTAATAACAGTGCTACTAGAGAGGCCAGTAGGGATCTATTCCCCAGCTGGAATCACCCTGTCGGGAGAGTTGGTGTGGGATGGCCCCGTAGATGGAACCATCAGGGTAGACATATTGGCAGACAGAAGTAATGAGTCAGCGAATCAGCGCATCGTTCACGCATTTACACTGGACGAACCTGGGCCTTTTAGTGAAGATGTAGAGATTGATTTAGGAAACGTTGAGTTGACAGCCTTCATAGATCGCGAAGGGGATGGCCCTACTCCAGGAGAGCCTATTGGACACTCAGAGAAATTCCGAGTGGCTCTTAGAGATATATCTGACATTCAGGTTGTCCTAGAGACGACGGAACGCGCCTCTCTATCTACTACTGGTGCAAACAACCGAGCAAACGCTAGATCCCCAGGAGCCAGGCTTCCTGAAGACCTGCCAACGGCCATAGGTCACCAGTCACCTGCACAGTGGATTATGGGAGGCGGCCGTGCTGGAGCAAGGACCCTGCTCATCATAACATCCGATGAAACTGACGATTATTCAAGCTCACCTATTTTCCATAGCGGACGAAGCGATCTAATTATCTCCGACCCAACCTGCCTCGACGAGAACCTCTGCTGGCACTCACTCACATTTAGAGACCTCACACAGACGGGAAGACCTAGACAAAACAGACAACCAGGACGCCAACAGGGACGTAACGGAGAGGGTGCTAGATGAGGGACGCTATAAAGAGCTGGTTTATAGTTTTCGTTCTGTGCTTTTTTGCTGCAGCGACGATCAGCTGGCCTTTGATGCCGCGCGCTGATGAACTTCTAACATCTGCTCGCTCTGACTCAGATCTTTTCTATTCTATATACGCCCACTGGTGGGCTGGTGAGGTGATCAGTGGCGCACAAAGCTTCTCTCATAATGCGGGAGCATACTTTCCAGAGGGAACGGATATGGCTGGCAGCGTCTGGAACTTTGTGACGCTGTTCTTAACAGGTTGGTTACAACTTCTTAGAGAGCCTGTTGGAGCCTGGAACAGCGCGACTGTCGTCATTATTGCCCTTAACGGTGTGGCTGGCTTTGCTCTCGGAAAGCGAGTTGGTGGACTTTGGGGAGGTGTAGTAGCTGCGGCGATGATGCTATCGTTTCCTATGAGTTGGTGCGAGGCGTTCGAGGGGCGCCACGAGCAGGCTTTTACAGCGCCAATATCACTCACATTTCTTTCGCTGATTCGGCTGAGCGATCGAGAGCCTAGAGCGTGGCTTGGGTTCGGTCTTTCGCTAGCCCTTGTCGCCTCAACCTACTGGTACATGGCCCCCATGTTAGGGCTAGCTTTGCTACCTATAATTCTCCCGATGCTGAGGAGTAGAGGCTCAGCTATTGAGCTAGCAAGGGGGATGGGTGTTTGCCTGTTGGCGATACTACCAGCCATAATAATCATTGCCCCCCATGTCTCTTCGGAGCTTTTAGCTCGCAGTAATTCACCAGAACACCAGCTACTCATGCGGACTGGCAACTCCCTTCTTTTACCATTCGACAGCCTCTCTCATCGAAACCCTATGGGAAGAGCCCTTCCTATCTTTGGCGTTCTCGCTATCCTAGTCTCTTTATCAAAAAAAGAGACTAGAGCTTGGGGCCTCATAGGGGTCATCGCCGTTATCCTAACTATGGGGTCTGTCTTACAGTCAGGGGGTCAACCAGTCGTGGTTGGTGGGCGCCTAATCCCGCTCCCCTTAAAGGCCCTCGACCTCCTACCTGGTTTCGATAGATTCTGGTGGCCGTATCGAGCGCTGCCTATAGCTGGCTGCGCCGCCGCCACAGCCATAGCGCTCATAGTATCAAAAATGAAAAACAGCCACATGGTAGCCATTGCAGCATCCTTGCTCCTGGGGTTTGAAAGTCGCGCTGTGATATTTCAGGCGCTCAGTACAGGAGACCCATCAATCCCTACTTCACCCTACGACCCAGCTCCAGACTCTGGATTCTATCGACTTGAAATCCCAACATGGGTGGAGTCTCCACCTAGTGAGGGTGCAGTTGTAGACCACCCTCTCAGGCAGGTCTCAAACTTCGCGCCCTTATACGCTACCTACCACAGGCTCCCAATGGCAATCGGTGACGGAGCCCATGAGCCATCCATTAGGCCAACGTCGTTCTCAGAATCTATATACGGAAGCCAACTACTAAGCTCTTGGGCTGGGAACACACCATTAGACTCGACAGAAGCTGATAGATGGGAGCTAGCAAATAGAGGGTACAGATGGTTCCTCTGGCATCTGCCTGATCCGACTAGACACCCTAACGAACACGCCTCGGAACTCGATAAGTCAAGCGCCGCATCGAACATTTTTGGTGAGCCAGTCTCAGAAGATAGGCGACTCTTGGTCTTTTCGATTACACCTGCCCTATAGCGCAGGCTACAATAGACCATGACCCCTTACCTTTTTCTACTAATTACCTCATGTGCCAACACTCCTGGTGAGACAGCAGAGACTGGTGAGACAACGGATGCTAACGACTGGACAGTTCAGAGGTCTACAACTGATGGCTGGGTCGCCGTGGCAGCTGGATTCCAGCACACATGTGGCCTCAGGCAAGACAAAACCATTCAATGTTGGGGGAGAGAGGGGGACTTTTTCGACGAAGATCCGCTAAGCCCACCTGCTGGAGAGTGGGACCTTCTTAGGTCAAACCAGGGTTACTCTTGTGCAATGAATGACTCTGGGATTGTCGACTGCTGGGGGGACAATGAATTTGGAAAAGCAAAACCTCCTATTGAAAACTTTGCCTACCTAGGTGTTGGCTACGGACACGCCTGTGGAATCCGAACGGACGATATGAGTGCCGCCTGCTGGGGCTGGGCTGTTCAAGACTACCCTCCTCCTCCTGGATCCTATCTAGCTATAGAGGTGGGGTACCACTTCACTATCAGTCTATCCACAGACGGCACCCTGTATGGCTGGGGGTTTGATCACGAGGGCCAAGCCTCAACACCAAGTGGTGACTACACCATGATCACCGCTGGTGGAGAGCACGCATGTGCTGTAAACAGCGAACAAAGCACTGTATGCTGGGGTAGCAACGACTACGGTCAGTCAGAACCACCCCTCACCCAGTTCACTGAAATAGATGCTGGGGGAAATCACACTTGCGGACTCGAAAGCAGCGGAGAGATCCATTGCTGGGGCGACAATTATTATGGTCAATCTAGCCCACCCAGTGGGGAATTTATATCCATTAGCGCAGGTGGTGCCTACAATTGTGCCGTTGATAACGAAAGCTTCATCTACTGCTGGGGATGGAATAGTTTTGGAGAGGCGTCTCCACCCTAGCCCACTTATGCATCACTCCCTCCCAACAAAAAGGTAGACACTAGCTACACCTCGAGGGTTGTATATGGCCGATATCCACCTTCGTTGGCTTAGGTGAGGGTCTATCAAAAACGTTAATGATATTGGTAAACCTGCCATTGTTAGTTCAGTGAGTCTGCTAACAAAACTCCTCGCATCCCCCATGGCTTCATCGCCTATTGTAGTCGATGTAAGCTGATCTTGAGTTATCTGATGATCCAAATCTAAGATCTCTATTGAGCGCCAGAGTGTGGAGGCCCACTCTTCTTCGCTGGCTCCTTGATATAGCCTCACCTGAATTTTAGACAGCACCTCTTCTTCGAACTCAAATGAAATCGTACGCTCACCAATAGGGGTGATAAAGTTTGGACACTCAATCCCGCCCGTGACTCTAACTGGCAAAAACGGCTTGCAGTCTGGCTGAATAAAGACCTGCCTGGGGCTCATTCCCAATAACCACGATGACACCCCAGAGGTAGTTACGCCCAACCCAACCTGGGGCTCTTCGGCTTGAGGAGGTGACGGTACAGGCTGGGATGCGGGAGCAACCCTTGTTGCGCACGCACTAGTAAAAACAATTGAAAGCAAGAACGCCACCGAAAAGGCGTACCTACAGAGGCTAGCTTCTATTCTTGGCAAATCATCCCCTTGTCGTCTTATGATCAAAACGAGTGTATCATCAGTCAACCCTACGGGTAGAAAACAGCACAACTAAGGACAGGCTAAATTCGACATATATTCCAAATCTTAGCTTTGGCTTCGGCAACCCTACCTGGGTGTAATGGTGGTCAAGAGGCCAATTGTGAGCCTGAAGGTTCGGGGTCGAGGTCACCTATTGTAACCTTCAGTTGGTCAGCCGAGTTCGGAGATGAGAGCACAATAGCATTTTACAGCTTTGACCTCATAAACAACAATACAGCATCTGTCTCACCTGAGACATCCCCGCTTTGGGCTGAGGCGGTGAAAAAAGGCGAGCACACGCCAACTCAACCATCGGTCGATGCGTTGTTCACCCTGGAAGGGGCCAAGGTTGGGCTATTTTTGCCGGCGATGTTTTTAGATGAGGATAACGATTACGCTCATGAGGCTAATGAGACCATTATCTCAATAGCAGACAAATTTCTGCTCTACGCTACAGATATAGACTGCTCTCTTTGGCCAGACCTATCAGAGGGCTGGAGCTACGCCACAGTCGATATGGCGACTGGGGTAATATCATCAATAGATGATTCTGGAGAGATCTCATTTAACAACTACATTAGCGACAGCTTCATACCTAATATTGAAGTTCTGAGAGCAGACGGCCAAGGCGACAGAGTGGCTCTTATACCCGATTTATGGGGAGACCTAAGCACAACTAAACCCCTGCTGTTAGACGAGGAGATAACAGGCAGTAGTTACCTTTTAACCGTCCCAGAGTGGCCAATAGATGAGCATCTGCAGCCCTACGACATTAACGGTGACCGTTATTCTGACTGGTTCTACTCTGTAGAGTTGTTCGCGACATATTGGGACACAGATCTCTCGATGGACCTATCAAGTGAAGATGAGATCGCCACAGGAGTATGCCTAGAGGGGGTGCCCTTAGCAGCAGTTCACACACCAAACGCCGACACAATCGAAGAGGCTATCTACATGACACAAGCGAGCCTATCTGGAGGGTGGTCGGTTTGGCGTGAAATAGGCGATAACTGGGAACCCGTTGAACTCACTGAAGAAGATAAGGCAGAAAGTGGAGAGAGTTGTCCGCCACCAAGTGGGCTCCTTTAGCCAAAGGTTAATCTAGCACCTTCTTAGCTCTCTCTATTATTCGTTGCCTATCGGGGTGTTGGCCGTTCTCGACTACCCGCTCTCCAGCAACCCACACATCTCGCACACTGTGTGGTCCACTCGCGAAGATTAGGTTTGGTAGAATTGGCCCTGTCGAGGTTGAGGTATCGACCATTGACAATGAGACTAGATCTGCGTCTGAACCGACAGCTATCCTACCGCCATTAAGCTCAAGCGCCTTAGCTCCGCCAAGGGAGCCTATCTCAAACAGGCGCGCAGCTAGAGCGCTGGGGTCTTCAGATGTCACTAGGACATTACGCTTACCTAGGCGAGCCCGAGCGTGTAACTCTAGGGCTCGAACCTCTGCGAAAGGGTCTATTCGTGAATGAGAATCCGTACCTATTGATAAATCAACACCAACTAGGCGCTCAACAGGTAAGAACCCATCACCAAGATCCATCTCCGTTGTGGGACAAGCACATACTCCAGCCCCAAGACTTCTTAGAAGCTCAATCTCCTCGGAGTCAGGCCATGTAAAATGAACCCCCGTGAACCTAGGCGATACGAGACCAGACTCTGCAAATACATGGCACGGGCGCTTTCCATACTCGGCCAACGACTGTTCTATCTCACCCTTCTGTTCGTCTATATGTGTGTGTATAGGTCCGTCAAAGCCAGCAAACTCACGAAGCCACGAATCTGGAACGGCTCGTACAGAATGTGGGGCCAAACCAACTGTCACGCAGGGGTCTCCTGAGACCTCAACAGAACGCCTTAGATCATCGATCGCAGACAAAACGGCGTCTGGGCTAGAGTCACAAAATCTGCGCTGCGCTTCAGTTGGTGGTAGACCAGCCCCAGCTCTAGAATAGGCCACACGCAAAAGAGCTACTCTAAGACCCACTCCGCGACCTGCGGTGATTACTCGCTTGGCCAATTCATTCTTGTCACCCCAGTGGGCCCCACCTGCCTGGTGGTGTAGATAATGAAACTCACCTACCGAGGTAAAGCCTGCCTCTAGCATCTCCAGATATGCCAGAGCTGAGACTGCCTCAACACCTTCGGGGTCCAGGCTGTTCGCTAGCCCATACATGCGATCGCGCCAAGACCAGAAATTGTCCTCGGAAGACGACCACTGAACCCAACCTCTAATTCCCCTCTGAAAAGCGTGAGAGTGAGCGTTTACAAAACCAGGGATCAATAATTTCCCCTCGAGATTCTCCGGACCACTTGCTGGACCAATTGCGGAGATACGCCCCTCACATAGCTCTACCTCGAGCCCCTTAGTTACGACGCCGTCTATCAGAACTGCAGATGGTCTCAGCAGAGTTCGCTGAAACGATGTACTATTGGTTGTAGTTTGATTTTTCACGATCTCGAACGTCTAAAGTTGTTAAGGCACCAGATGGCAAAGAAAAAACGCACCTATCCCGGTGAAAAGAGCACAGACCACATTGTAGAGCGCGGGGAGCTCAGACGCATCAGTGTACCTGGAGGCGGAGAGGCATACACAGGGCCAGGAGCAACAAGGGCTCTAAAAGCGCTAGACGCAAGAGCTATGACTCTGGACCGCTCAATTATCGTAGATGAAGATTTTGATCCAAGCCGACCAGAAGACGCGGCGCTTTTTGCGCATGAGCAGCTACACGTCGACCGCGGAAGCACAGAGGCAGGGGTCCACGCAGTTCACGACGCAGAGGAGATCGCCGCTCGGGCAGCTGAAGAGGTTGTCCTACAACGTATGATGAACGACGGTCAGTCAGCAACCCCTGGTGAGGCGACAAAGGTAACAGAGGGTCGTGTAGGCGAGAACCAACTTAAACGCCCCGTATCACCAGCACTAGCGGCGCTCATGGAGCTAAAAGCACAGGGTATGGATCAGACCCAGATCGTAGACCTCTTAGCTCGCAAGGTAACGGAGAAACTCCAGTCAGATCGAGATATAGCGGAAACTCGAGGGCAAAACTCCCCTGGTGGGAGCAATTTCTAATAGAGTAGAGATAGGTAACAGAGTTGACCAGCACAAATGAAGACATCGCGAGGCGCCTAAGGCGAGCGGATATTTTGCTGCTCCGCGCTGTAAGGCGCCAACGAGCGCGCCCCTCAATGGTAGAGAAAGGTAAGTTCTGGGGATCCGTTATCACAGACAACGAGGTCGACCTTCTTCTACAAAACCACGGTGAATTTGACGAGCCACCATCAGTCGATGAGCTAGAGGCCGCTCTACTAGCTAGCCAGGCGGTACGCGATGATCCAAACGGTAGGTTTGCAGACATAGTGAGGGCGTTCGATCTCAACGGGGATGATGCAGACCTCCTATTGCTAGCAATTGTCCCAGAAATATCGGCTGGGTACGGTAGAATATTCAGCTACCTACACGACAACCTAAACCGAACATGGCTCACGGTAGATCTAGCAAGCCGAATATTACGAACCAATAGGACTGAGCGGCTAGGTCTGACTTCTCGACTTATGCGGTCGGCGCCACTAACAAAGAATCGACTAGTGCAGCTCAGCGATTCACCGAGCCCAGAGGCCTTAGCGAGCGAAGGGTCTCTCTCTCACCTCGCCTGCTTCGATGGCTATTCGACGGGGAAGAGCTACCACCGTCACCAGGATTTCAACCACTAGACACCACCTTCAAGCCACTGATCTCCAACAAGACTCAGGCTCGCCTAGATGAACTCATCGGTGGTCTCAAAGAGGCCTACACCTTCGTTTTGGTTGGAGCAAACAGCGGGGCTAGGGAAGGGGTAGCGATAGCAATAGCTAGAGCATCATCTAGCCCCCTTGTGAGGGTTGATCTCGAGCGGTGCCAAGAATACCTAGACCAGCCATGGGACCTAATCCGTGAGTTGCGACTCGCCAGCGCTATACCCTTCTTAGTAAATGTTCTTGAGGCTCAAGAGGACCCAGCCAAAAGAAACAAACTACAGGCTTTGGGCTCAGCCTTAGCGAGCCTCAAAAGCCCCATTCTCGTTGGCGCTGCTGACAGGAGGAGCGTAGGGGGGCTACTAGGGGCAGAGCGACCTTCCGTAACTGTGGTCGCCTCCAAGACATCCTTTGAGGAGAGGCAGGAGAGTTGGGACAGAGCCCTATCGGTTAGGGGCTGGGATAGAGATCTGGGAGAGGGGCTTGCAGAGAGGTTCTACTCTATTGGAGGAACAACCCTGGACAGGGTGCTAGAGCGGGCGAGCGCTGAAACAGGAGGTAACGCTCCTACCCAAGACACACTCTGGGCCGCTGCCCGTGAGGGGGCGAGGCCTGAATTCCGAGGGCTAGCCCAACACATAATACCTCGGTTCAAGTGGACTGATCTCATCCTCTCGGAGCCCATTAAAGATCAATTAATGCACCTCGTACGCTACCTGAGACATCAGGAGATGATCTTCAACGACTGGGGGGCGAGCTCAGTTAGACCTCGAGGTTACGGCATAAAGGCACTCTTTTCTGGGCCTCCTGGTACTGGTAAGACCATGGCCGCTGAGGTTATAGCGGGTGAGCTAGGGCTCGACCTTTTCCGAGTCGATCTGTCACAAGTCATCTCTCGATGGGTGGGAGAGACAGAGAAGAATCTCAAAGAGATCTTCGACGCGGCAGAGGGCGGCGTAGCTATGATCCTCTTCGACGAAGCAGATGCCCTCTTCGGCTCACGCGGCGACGTTAAACAGGCCCAAGACAGGTTCGCTAACCAAGAGGTGAGCTTCCTGCTCCAACGTCTTGAGGTCTTTGAGGGGTGCGCGGTTCTGACAACCAACCTCCAAGAGAACATCGACGAGGCTTTCTTGAGGCGTTTTGGGGCCGTGGTAGAGTTTAGAATGCCAGCTGCCTTCGAGAGAGAAAAACTATGGAGGCGTGCGATCCCCGAAGGCGCTCCCGTCGCGAAAGATCTTGATCTAACAAGGCTAGCCAGTCAATTTATTCTAGCGGGTGGTAGCATCGTAAACGCGGCTATTAATGGCTGCGTCTTTGCGGCTGAAGACAACTCGCCAGTTGGCATGGACCACCTAGTTCGAGCGATAGGAAAGGAGCTCGTCAAGATGGGTAAACAAGTGAACAGGGTACACTTTGGAGAGTTCTACGATCAGGTTGCGGATCTTTAGGGGCTAACTTAGCCAAGAGCTAATTCATCACATAAGAGCGCGGGGTGTACCGCTCTTCATGTATCAACCTGCCTTGACGATCAAACCGATACCTAGCCCCCATTCCATAACCATACTGGCGGACCTGAGTAACCGTACGCAGCGGTTCCTCTGGATCTGGATATGCGCAGGGAGCGTAACCATGTACTGGATCGTAAGCGCAAGGAGTTGGCACTACCTCTCTCTCGGGTCCCTCCGTTTGCTCAAAACCATGTCCAACTGGACTTGGCGAATTTGGGCCTATTCGGCGGCCTCAACCTCTTCGGCGGCCTCAACCTCTTCGGCGGCCTCAACCCCTTCGGTGGCCTCAACCTCTTCGGCGGCCTCAACCTCTTCAGCGGCATCAGCCTCTTCGGCGGCCTCCTCCTCTTCCCAAGAGTCTACCTTCTCCACAAGAAGATATTGAGAGAGGAAGAACCCAGCACCAGCTCCTGATGAAGAGGTGTTTAGAGCTCCCTGAACATTAACTTCGTTTGATAAAAAAACACCAGCTTCTCTATCAAAGGTAGCGTTCCCAATCATGCTCATCATGACAGCGTTATCCATCCCACTGTCAATGGACTGCCCGCTACTAACAGTCCCCTCACCGACTGACTGGATAGTAACTATGTCACCATCAACACCTAGTACCTCGTGAGATAACCTTACCCCTCCTGCGGTCCCAAATCTAGTAGGCAACCTCATCGCTAACGGCGATCCTCCCTGCCTCCAAGGAAATGCACCATCACCACTAGCAGGCATCTGAAGCTCTACACCCGCAAAGGCGCGGGAGACCAATAGGCGAAGATATTCGTACCTTAGCTGCTCACGATCATTATCTTTTGAGAAGCCCTCAAGATCGATTCCATCAACACGCCCATCTAGGCGCATATCAACCTGCAGATAAGCATCATTCAATAGCCCTGCGTACTCACGGAAGATCTCATCCAATTTCTCTTGCTCACCTGGGAAAGCCTCACCACCCAACTGAACCCTATGGACATCACATATCCAGTCCTGCTCACGAAGCTCTAAGGGACCAGGGGTGCAATCTAGCTCTAGACCCATGGTCATCTCCCTCACACGGGCGTCTAGGTTCTCTCCAGCATAGAAACGCATGACTCTAGGGGCTTTGATATATGCTTGTAGACGATAGTGTAGAACTTCGCCTTCTTCCCATCTATATATCAACGCCTCTGGATCTGGGTTGCTACGATTTACCTGTGGGGCATGAGCGCAGCCCGCCATACCAATGATTAGACCACCTAGAATACCAACAACAAAATTACGACCTAAAGTCATAGATACCTCTAAAAAATGTTCGTGCTACAGATAGCCGATATTTAGAGGGCCTGCGCAAAAACAGCACCGTTTTAAATAGAACCCCACACAACTTTCACCTAAGGGCCGCCTAGACAAGCGCTAGGATTAGGATCTTAGAAGGTGCTGCCAACGCCAGCCGTAAGCCCAAAGAATAATTGCGAGTCTTCTCCTTGCAAGGAATCGGCTCCTGGCAGCAACATCCCGACCCTTAAATCGGCATCGATAAAGGGTCTCACCCGCCCATCATACTCCCCTGTTGGGGCGACCTGTGACCACCCGAAATGAGCCGAGGTCTGAAAGGCATCTGGGTTGTCGACCGAGCCGAACCTTAGAGCTAACCTAGGGCCCAACCCAACCCCAGCATCACGTCCCAAAAGGTAGCCAAGGCTCAGGTAGGTGTGTCTATTAAGCGTTGTAGACTCAAAGATAAAATCAACGTCGCCGTCACCATCGCTGTCGGTCTTGTCTCCATAATATCGCTCAGACCAAGAGTCCTTGTAGCCAAACTCGAAACCAACCGCCGCCATGAATCGGCTAAAGTGAGTCCTGAATTCAAAATTTGCTGGTACATAGGCTGCCGATAAATCAAGCTCTGCTACTTCACCAACATTACCACCCGCAACCTCAACAGCATCTACATCAAAGGACAATGACGCAGAGTTGTAGTTGACACCTACGGCTGAAACAGCGGCGAACCTAACAGGAAAAGACGAGTCACCACCACCTACCTTCTGTAGTGAGTGAGTAGGTCGATCATAACGCCAGATTAGAGTCTTGTTAGGGTTTCCATCCTCAGGTACAGCAACGTAAAACTCACTGCCCGGGTGTAGCCCAGCATAAATAGCCAAGTCCACACTCATATTGCGCTCTAATTCTGGTGTACACTCGTTTGGGTGTAGCATCAAAGCATCGACAAGGTCTTCACCCATGCTTTTTCGAGCTACATCGAGGACGAAATATGCCCTGTCTTCTAACTTGTCTACGACGAGCCTATCGGCCAGACCCATCCCACCATCTGCCGTAGCCAGTGAAATGTCCACACGCCCTAGTGGAATCTCTATCTGCCCACTCTCATCAGGTACAGCCTCTAGACCATTGAGTAGCACGGTGTACTTAGAGGAGAAGTCGTCCAGTTCAAAATTATTGTCCAGCTCGAAATCAAGCTTGTAGGTTGGAAAAGCTCCTGTATTCAACTGCTGAAGATATTGGGAGATATAGGACTCTAGATCGGGATCTCCAAGTGTCTCCAATAGGGTGGCGTCTTCTGCTGCCATTGTAGCGGCGAGATAGTGATAGTAATTGACAGACTGACCGCCAATAGCCTCAAAAAACGGTGGTGATTGGTTGCCCTGATTCCAAGCTGCTCGCCCTATCTGAGCATAGAGCTTAAATAGAGGCTCTCGAAGCTCTGGCCTATCAACAAACCAGATAAAGTCCACCAGCCCCACAAGGTCTTGGGCCTCCTCAGCCCAGCCGCTCTCGTCTAGCTCATCCCACTGAATACTAGCTACACGGGCAACCTCTGAGGCTACACCTGCGACATTACTATCTGGGACAGACCCTAGCTGAGCCTGAGGTGGGGTGGTTCGAGAAGGGTTCCTTCTACCGTTCTGATAAAGGTCAACAGATGGTACAAAAACAACGTCGGAGCGAGCTATGCGGCTCTCGACAATTCGCTGTACTGTCCCACTCTCGAAGTTGACGTCTTCACCTGGCCACTCCAACACAACTACTCTCGCGTCATCTGCAAAGGACGCTGGCGAAAATGACACCGCGACGACTAACACAAATGCGTGAATAAATTTCTTCAACATAAACTCAATTCTCTCCGTTTAGTTATCTACCGGCACTCAACCGAACCGCTGCTCCAGCTACAGTTAACAGAGAGGGCCCCGCCCTGAACCGTTGCTGTTCCGCCACTAGCCCCTTGGAATCGCAACTGACAGCTAGCCGCTGGAACGCCAGACACCGCTACTGAAGTTGCGCCATCAAAACTGGATCGGCCTATAGTCTGACCATCGCACTTTACTACAACTCTAAGTGGAGGTGACGCACCAAAATCAGCGATATTCACTGTCATTGTGCCTGCTGCTACTGACGAGCTCGAAGAGCTAGATGAGCTAGTGCTAGACCTGGCACTTGAGCCACCACTACTGCTTGATGAGCTAGATGCGGAGGTTGATGATGAGGTTGATCGGCTACCAGACGACCTGGATGATGAGCCGCTTGAACGACCGCTTGAGGCGCTGTTGTCTACAACATCGCCATCACCGTATCCACCTGAAGAGCCCCCTTGGTAACCACCGTCACCACTTCCACTTCCACTAGAGTACCCGCCAGACCCTGAAGATGTAGAGTTCGATCCGCTCGACTGTGATGATGAGCTTGAGACGTTCACCGACTCCGTTGTGCTAGCGTCGTCACCAGAACTCTGTACAGCTACAACTACAGCGCCCCCAACAAGGGCAACTATGCCCAAAATCACCGCGTAGATCCTGTTCGATTTCGTGCGATTAGAAGATGCCGATGGTGGCGGAGGAGCCACCTTACCTGGTGCTTGTGGTCCCCCTGGAGCGTTGCCAGTTGGTCCAGTTATTGTCGGTCCTGATATTGTCGGACCTGATATTGTCGGGCCTCCTATAGCTCCGCCCGCTGCTGGAGATGCGACTACTCGCTTCTTGCTTACAATAGCTGGATTAGATGGTGGCGGCTGTGAAACTGTTTTTTGAACGATTGGCGCCTCAGCAGCGGGAACTTCGGCCCTCTTGCGGAGGGCCTTTAGATCCATAAACCCTGTCTCCTCAGCAGCACTAGGAGCCTCATCCAGAGAGAACATCTCTAGCATCCCTGTCTCATCTGGAGGTCGATGTCCCACAGGCCTGACCTTTTGAGAAGGTACATCACCAGATGCGCTCAGAGGAGTGGCTATTAAAAAGTCATCGCTGGCACGCTCAATCTTGTCGCCTGATGCGGCCATATCGCTAGACATTTTTAGCCTCTCTGCGATACTCAACTTGCGTTTTGACGGGGCAGCAGAGGGCTTAAACGAAGAGACATCTGGAGCATCAGAGAGCTCGAAGATAACATCGAAAAAGAACTCGCAAAACTCCTTTAGGTAGGCTCCTCTATCCCTATAAAGTTGTCGACGGAGATCGACCATTAGCGCTTGTCCATCTTGATATCTACTGCGAGGGTTCAGCTGTAATAGCCTAGCTAAAATAGGGCCGACTGCTGGAAGTTTGGACTCAAGCTCCTTGACCTCATTCATCAAGGCGCCAGCTTCGATTGCATCATAAACATCAGACAGTGGATCTGTAGAGTTAGTAGGCACTGTATATGCAGCCCTATTCGTAAACAATTCATAGGCAATAAGACCAACAGCAAACAGATCGGATCTGTGATCAACTGACTCGCCCCTAGCGTGCTCAGGAGACATGTAGAGCGGTGTACCTCGGATACGGCCTGCCTCTTCTTTTGCCCATTCTGAGTTGTGAACACATGCCAAACCAAAGTCCAAGATCTTCACATCGCCGCTGTTCGTAAGAATAATGTTGGCTGGCTTTAGATCCCTATGAACCAGCTCTAGTGGCTCTCCGTTGTCACCTGGTGTTGTCCAAGCCTGATAGAGAGCGTCTGCAACCTCACAACATATCTCGACTGCTGCCTCGGTAAAGATCTGCTCACGGGCGGAACCACACTCCTCTAAAAGCGTTCTAAGGTCTACGCCGTGGACGTATTCCATTACTACTGTCTTCTCTTCTTTGAGGTATTCAAAGACTCGTACGATACACCTATGCTTCACTTGATCAAGGAGGGCGAACTCCTGTTCTAGGAGCTCTGCTGCGCTGTCAGTTGCCCCCTCCTTTAGCTGTTTTAGCGCTACAAGGCGCCTCCGGCCAGAGGACAGACCTCTCCTGCCTGGCACCTCGCCAACTCCAAGGTAGACCGTACCGAACTGGCCAGATCCAAGCTCGCGAATAACTTCGTAATTGCCTATGTATTTGGCCAAGTCCTCTCCTGCTAAAATCAGTGACCTGTTTATCTGTAACTAAAGTGCCCGCACAATACACCAAAGAGGAACTGCCTGCTGTATGCGCTTGTCTCATATTAGGTGCTTTTGAACAAAAAAGCGCAACCCAAAAATCCTATTTTATCCTGCCTGGGGCGGATCCTTTGGCCGAGATCGAGTGAGCCCTCTGCGAAGATTGAAACTGGCAGAGCCAACAAAAACTAAGCTAATAGCCAGCCCTACCACTGGGATTACAAACCCTAAAGTGGCGCGCAATGGTGTAGGCTCTCCCATCCAGTCCTCATCAGTAGTTACAGCCTCAGGTAGGCCAAACCAAGCTGGAGGATAAAACATCACCCTTGCGCTCGCGTCAGCGAATGCTTGAAGTCGCAATTCCGTCTCAAAACTCTGGTTAAAGTAGGTAGGATCGGTGTGATACCTCAGCTCAAACCACTCATACCTCTTGGCCGCCGCACCCTCAAAGGCCTCTGCCAACTGGCGAGCTCCACGACGAACGTACGTATCGCCTCCACCAACATGCGCTATCCAAGCCAATGAGGCGTTATCGATCCCACGATCTTCGAGCCCAGCACCTGAAGGAGGGTCTATGTAAGAGTCCGCTAGTGAACCGCAAAGAGTCGATGGAGTTGGAGGTTGATTCAGATAGGCTCGCACCTGATCGTCATACATCACAACATCATCTCCGCGCTGAATCCACGGGAAGTCATTTATCGCTTCTGTCCCTAGGCCTACAGTGTAGATCGTTGCTGGGTTTGGCTCGTTACTCATTGTGTTCAAGCGACGAAGTAGCCTACCTAGGTCTCTAGCATTCGAACCACACGTGTCACTCGATGAGGTCCAGTTAAAGCCATCCGTCAACACAACCACTGTCACCTGTGCATAGACTCCTGTTCCAGAGCTTGTAAAGCTAGTGACGTCCCCGTGATTAAGGACATCATCCACCACCGTACCTATCGACTCATACAGCCTGGTCTGGGTACCACCAGTAGATAGCTGCCCAACCAAGTCCCTGTACCTATTTCTGTCAGAGATCAACTCATAGCTCCCACCGCCACCTAGAGCCCTCACATCGTTGCTAAATGTGAGCAACAACACACGGTTGTTTCTTCCTCCAAAAAAGCCGTCCACAACGCTGTCCATTAAGAGGGCTCGCTGAGTCTTCTCCATCCTCGTTAGGCGCCCACCGTCGTTTGCGTTCATGGAAGGCGATCTATCAATGAGGAGGACAAAAAGTTGATTTCCTGAGACCTCGCCGTGAGGGACTATTTCAACGTGTCGCTCAACACCTTGATTATCCTCTCCATCGCGAACGTCATCCACCCCATGGCTGACCTTTATATACCTGTGAGGATTGACAGTATAGGTCTCATCAGAGACTCTGAGAGGCAATGGCAGAGGAGAATTATCGCGACCACCTACTACCTGTACGGCCAACCTAACGTTTCCGTTGCCAGGGTCGACTATTGGCATGCAGTCCTGATAGTCCTCGCCGAACTGATCCGTGAGGTTCTGACACTCATTCTCAGTCGAAAAGACCCTTAAATAGTAGCTATCGCCCTCGTCACGCTCCATGACCTCCATCCTGGTCATTGAACCTGGGATAGAACCGAGGTCGTCATCCGCGCTAGCTAGCGGTAACGACAGCACGCACATGGCGACCAGTAGTTTTCTAAAGCTCACGAAAGCTCCCTTTTGGGAAGCATTACAAATTCTAAATGGGTGCCTGTCTGGCCATCTGACAGGGTGATAGTGTCGCCTGAACTCAGAGGGGTCTCGAGTGGAACAGGCTTTTCAGGGTCATACCTGAGGTCTACTCGCTCCAAGAAACGACTCACAACCGTAGGGTATAGGCTCATACCTCTACCTACATATCTACCCTTATCCGTTAGAGCGACAGAGAGGTGAAGCTCTCTCACCCCCTCATTTGCAGGTAACCACATATCCAAGCCAAGCGGATAATGACCGACGACGAGCTCTGAACTAGACTCTTTCTCACCGTCGACTCTTACCCTCCAACCAAACCTAGAACCCGACAACACTCGTACCCACCCAGAATATAGTGACGATGGAACAACCCAAGCAAGAAGTCCCGTGACTAACCCCCAAGCTACGGCGGCCAAACCCGAGGCCACGAAAGGGTCGTAAGTCTCTTTAGAGATCCACCAGACAACTGATGCTGCCAAACCACCAGCCATGCCTCCACCTATAAGGTTGAATTTATCCTTTGCACCACGAACCACAATAAGACCTAAGCCGCTGAAGAGACCGCCCGCACCAAATCCCCAGACAGCGTATCTAACAGAGGAGATAACTGGCGCTATCTCAAAGTTTTGTGCAGCGGATGCCGATAGTTTCAGAAGTAGAACATGAGCTATCCAAGCTGCAGCACCAGCACCGACACCACCAAGCAATAGTGCGCCTAACAACAAGGACATAGCCCACCACTTAGGGCTACGAGCATCTAGTAGACCCTCTGCCAAAACCCCACCGAGCACAACTCCAAAAGATATAACCCCTATAAATATTGGGCCATCGAGTTGAGAAGACCACATCGCTCCGCGCAAACCCACAAACATAATTAACGCCCACCAGCACAGTACTGACGTTGATACGCTGACTAGCGCTACGTGAATGTGGCGAGCCCAAGTATATGGTACGAGACGAATGTTCACTGCAAACTCCGAGCGCCATTTCACCATATATAAAGCAAACGATCAACGTCTCATTTGCTAAACTCAATTAAATATCTGACCACCTGTGATAAGGTTCGCTTCTGGAGATATTAATGGAAAAAGATCACGCGCTTTATCTTACTCTAAGCCCTGACTTTGGGGGCACTAAATTTGGGCCGTTTGAACAGGTCGAGGTGCTGCTCGGTTCGGGGCCAGACTCTGACATAACTATCCCAGAAACTTTCGGAGTCAGCCCAGAGCACGCTAAGGTTACGGTGCAAGACGGTATGGGTGTCTTGATCTCACCTGTCGCCCAGACCACACCTGTCTATATATGGAAAGGTGGTGCTGAACGACCAAAACAGATCGCCACTCCTGTCGCCGTTAAACCAGGCGACTCATTTTCACTAGTGTCATCTAGAGGGCCAAAGTTTACTGTTGGAATAGATCTTCTCCCTGAACACATACTAGAGGAGCGAAACAAACTAAAGCGGCCAAATGTCACACAGGATCAGCTAAAGAAGGAGGCAAAAAGACAGATCTGGGTCAAGATTCTAACGAGCTACCCAGGGCAACTCATAAGCACCGCTTGGTGGATGATAAAGACAGGCGAGATCTTTCGACCCCGAAATCTCTTTTTAGCCGCGACAATAGGTGGTGGATACGTATTCGGGATCGTCGCGAGCTGTGGTCAAGCTGAGACAGAAGAAAACCTACAGGCTGCGACAGAGCGTATAGAGAGCCTGGAAGAGGATGTAGGCCTGGCAAACCAGGACAATGAAAGTATAACAATGGCAGATTACCTAGAAAAGGTGACAGGTATCATTGGCCTGAGAACCCTGCTGGTCGCACCAGAAGAGACAGACCTTAATGTCGCGGTGAGAGAGCAGGCTAGATCACTGCTGAATTCCGCAGACTCTCTTTCCTGGCTTACAGACACCAGTCAAAGAGCGCCAAAAAGAAACGCCTTCATGAGCTATAGAGGACTCGTAGCTGGTTGGGACAGTCTTGATTCAGGGACAAGGACTCTATTGGCTTGGACAGGCCTGGGAGACAACTGGCGTAGGTCGGGTGGAGAGGTGTGGTCCATGGGTCGAGACTCTGCTAACGAGACAGCCTGCAGAAAGGGTGTAGGTGGTATCTCTTGGCTGCAAGCTTCGGCTTTTCAGATAAACACACGACTAGACGTAGCGATGACAGGTGACCCCACCCGTTTTGATATTAGAACTGAAGACGGCCTAGAGTTCGTCAGAGGGGCGTTGCGGCAATACGCCTACCTTAGGGTCGACAACGCAGATGAGCGGTTCCCCGTGCTAACCCCTGACAGCCTCGCTGAGGCGGAATTCGAGGAAGCTCGCCCATCTTCTGGTTCAGACATGTGTATCTCAATATCTGGTGAAGATGACAGGGGGAGGCCTAGTAGGTTAGCCTCAGCGCTAGCCCCAGGGAGTGCGGGGGTCCCCGAAGACAGCCGAGAGACTGCTGTAGCTGGGGTCGCTAAATTCTTCGCGGCAGACGTAAGAGGTGTTGATTACCGAGGAGCACGAGGTACTGGACCAGACTTCACCCAAGGCATTGTCTCTGGGCTGGGTTCTCTCTCCACAGAGGAGCAGGCGTGGGTCATAAATCAAACGGCCGCCACTATTGCTAGAGCCGCTATTCTGCCTTGTATAGCAGCTGTTCAGCACCCAGCGGAAGAAGACACCTTACAGATAGCTGGCTTTATAGAGGGCGGCGAGATCGGCGAGCAACTACCAGCACCACTTCATTGCATTATTCTAGACTACCTTGTAGAGCATGGAAACATGACACGCTAAGGTCTCTATTTGGGCTTCTGATCCCTATAACGGCGGAGCAAGACCTTGCTTGGCTCCCTCCTAGTTGAAACTAAGAGGGCCATAAAACAGAAGGCCATAGCAGAATATGGAAACTGCGAGGTGTTACACCCGCACCCACCGTACTCACCCGCCAACTCCGCTGCACCTACAGTCTCACCTGTGTCTCCAGTATCCTCGCAAGTATCAGCGGTATCGGCAGAGTCACACTCGACACCGGTATCGCATGGGGTTGAGGTATCCGATGTGTCGCAAGGAACCGAGGTATCGGTCGCACCTGTCTCGGTGCTTCCTGTCTCGGTGCTTCCTGTCTCGGTACTTCCTGTCTCGGTGCTTCCTGTCTCGGTGGTTCCTGTCTCGGTCGTACCTGTCTCGGTCGAACCTGTCTCGGTCGTACCTGTCTCGGTCGTACCTGTCTCGGTCGTGCTGGTTGTAGCGGTATCCCCTGTGTCCGTAGTACCAGTCTCGGCACTAACAGAGCTTAGGCTAACAAGGTTAATTATCGAAAAAAACAGAAGAAATCGCACAATTTATCCTATATGAACGGTTTGTTTGAACCTAGGGACTGGCTTAGATCCCTCTCTTGGGATATATGCCTTGGCTGAAAAAAGCCAACGTCACATGGCTAAAACGGAGGAAATATGGCCGCTAAGCGCCCATCAATCGCAAGTTTAATACGAAACGCTGGAAAGTCTGAGGCTGAATTCATCGGCGCATGGGACATTGTTCTTAAGGAAAATGATACCGAGCGCCTTATTGAATTCATCGGACGCATCAACCAGCCACTAAAATTTGAGGCTTCAGATGAAGAGGTGATGCCCATTGAGGATCTCGAGTTCGAGACGATAAATTGGGAAACAGAGGCGTCGATAGACGCGGTTTTAGTGAAGTTCCATGCTCGCCACATGCGTAAGCTCAAGTGGTACATCACTCACCCAGACATCGACTCAATAGGTCCTGGTCTTCGTATATTCAACTGTATGGGCTACATAACCCAACACAGGCTTTATAGAATCCTTGCTATCTTGGACCAGACAGAGGTCCTCTCGCCATCAGAGTGGGGTTTAGCCCGAGAGCTTCTAAACCGATCTTACCGAGAGTTCCGTGAGGCTAGTGCGCTGGCTACAGGTCGATGGTTTGAATCGAACCTTGAAAACCTAGACCCAGAAGAAGTTCGCGACCAAATGAGCTCACTCCCAACAACAATAGAGAAGATCGCAGACAAGGTCTCTGCTCTTCGCGACCGCGTTGAGGAGCGACGTGCCCAGATGGCTGTGCAGCCACCAGAACCATACCCAACGGTTCGTCCTCCACGCTACTTCGGTGGTGATCTTATGGAAGATGCCTCTTGGACACACTACTGGAAAGAGGTAGGCGGACTAGCGCAGACTCTTCGTCACCACGTAGAGATGTAAGCTAAAGCAGCTTTTGCTGAAACCAAAGAAGCCTCGCAGTTCTATTTGACCTGCGAGGCTTCTTTGGTTTTTGAGTGCTTCGGCTAGACTAAAACTGGCCCGAGAACATCAACCCCGATGCGTCATCCTGGCGGTAGGGGGAGAGGGAGACTTGGGCATCGCTGGATTCGCCAATTTTTAAGATTTTGCCTGCCAATACAATTCCTGTCACCAAACCTAAAGCGGCACCTAAGCTTGCTTCTGGGGAGCCTAAACACTCATAAGACCCATTGCACATCACCACACCCCCTAGATATCCACCCACAACCCCAGCGGGAATGACTACTATGATAGCGGCGGCTTTAAACACCATGATGGTGACTTCGCGCGCAGTCGTCTCATCACGGCGCTCTGCAGCTATCGAACGCGACGCCGCTACCATCTCATTCAATAGCTCTTCCTCAGCAGCTAGCTCTTCTAGAAAGGCCTCACAGCGCTCTAAGTCAGGATGACCGAATTCAAGGTCATCACAATAGGCTCTATCTAATGCTTGAGGCTCAGATTCTTGGGCTTGAGCTGACGGCGCATGTAAAAACAGCGAAAGAGCCGCTGCTGTTATCAAAAATACTCTCACCTTATCTCCTTGGACAATAGAAAAACCAGACTAAAACTGGCCCGAGAACATCAAACCCGAGGCGTCATCGTGGCGGTAGGGGGAGACGGAGACTTGGGATTGACCTGCCTCACTCCTCGAGTTCCTTCGAGCAAGGTAAACAGCAGCACCGACCATGCCAACGCCACCAGCTGTTAGCAATAATGAATCTGTATCTCCGTCAAGAATATTATCTGATCCGAAGAGAACTGTGATGCCACCGACAATAGCCAGCGGGTACGGGAGAAAACCGATACCCTGGCTGTCCCCTTGTTCGACGTCTCTGCTCGAACTCCCGTTGCTAGAATTTGGGCGTGCCCAGCGGAACCCGAGATACATCCCAAGAAGCGCACCGACCGCCCCCCCAGCAGAGCCACCGACAACAATACACTCCAAGGGATCATCGACCGCCGCCAGGCATGCTCCATAGCCAACAAAAACACCCCCAACAAACCCCAGCCCACCGACACCCGCTACAGCAGCACCTGTGGTAAGCACGCCCGAGTTACTGCGGGTTCCGCTTCTCTCCAACTCGGTCAGTCTAGACACCGCTACGCTGCGCTCAGGCGACTGATACAAAAGCTCTTCCTCAGTCTGAGCATCCATGACACTCAATTCTTCTAAAGCAAGCTCTTCCTCAGTCTGAGCATCCATGACCCTCAATTCTTCTAAAGCAAGCTCTTCCGAAGCCTGAGTTTCCAAAGCGTCAAGGTCTCTCAAGGCACCCTGATCTTCATCAGGCTGATTCTCTTCAACCAAAAGCGCCCTCCAAAGCGCAGGAGCTTGGGTTGATTCCGCAGAACCCTCAGTAGTTATGGGCTGGTCCGAACCATCGCTACCACCATCGTCCGCGATCGCTGGGGTAGCTAAAAACAACAGAACTATAGGAAACATTAATAGACGCATATTAGAAACTCCGTGGCTTTGGATTCCGTTCACAATATCATTTCAAGACGGATAATAGTGTTCTTTCAACCACTCGAATCAAACAGAGAGCTAAAACTGGCCCGAGAACATCAGCCCCGAGGCGTCATCCTGGCGGTAGGGGGAGACGGAGACTGGCAGGGGTGATTCGCCTATCTGCCACGCCCATTTCCACGCCTTGTAACCGAGCACTACACCTCCAATACCTCCGACAACGGTGCCACCAATTGTAAGAGGCTCAAAAAAACACTCTAGTCCTT
>Ga0115011_10000122_pt1 | contig 71820 bp, 56 predicted proteins | sample TroAtlMetagenome_2_FD_88705 | JGI IMG/M metagenome (GOLD analysis project Ga0115011, IMG submission 88705) | Marine eukaryotic phytoplankton communities from Atlantic Ocean - Tropical Atlantic ANT8 Metagenome | ecosystem: Environmental > Aquatic > Marine > Oceanic | place: Tropical Atlantic... | reverse complement strand
GGGCTCCCTCGTGGATAATAAGCTAGCAGCACACTACCACACCTCCAAACTTAGCTGGCCAAGGCAGTCCAAGAGTGGGACATGCCTAAGTTATCATTAAAGGTAGTCAGTTGAGTCGCAGACGGTGCGAACAATGGTGTTGTCTGTCACTCCATCTCTATCGGGAAGTCCAAGATCTCGACAGTCATTGTCCCGTCGCTAATGGCGTTACACAGATAGCTGTTAGCCTGCTTCTCCGCGTCACCCCATACGCCGCTTGGGTCGGTGGCGCTAATGGTGTAGCTTAGGCGATTCCAACAGTTTGGGATATCCAACACAGAGGCACCAAATGTAGCGATTCCATCAGCGTCCGTCACTCCAGCACCCTTTTCTCCTGGCTCCCAGTTCTCCTCTATAAGTTGAACATCAATCCCCTCAAGTGGCGAACCTTCCCCGACCACCATTACAGCTAGCGATAGATCATGGTAGACCTCATCTCCACACTCAATCGGCGCTGTCTCTCCTCCAGTGTCTTCAGTTGAGCCACAGCCCGTCATCACTCCCAACATTATTAACGTTCCCGATGTTACTGCCCTTTTTATCACTCTTCACCTCCTGACTGCACACTCTCTAATAGCTGCTCTAGACGCTCAATATATGTGAACGTTCTCACGTCCAAATCTGTCTCGGGAACCGCAGCTGACTCTAAGGCCATGCTTATAACCTCGACTGCCGCTTCACGCTGGCCAAGCTCAATAAGGATCTCAGCGTGACTCTTGGCGACTCTAATGGCGTTGTCCCCATAGGCCCACTCCACAGCCCCCTCTATAGCCTCAAGCGCCTCATCGAAGCGACCCATATCTGACTGATAGCTGGCCAGAGAGTTGTAGAAGGTCATCTCTGTTGGGAACTCGGTTATAGCCCTGGTTAGTAGCTCTACCACCTGACTGTCCAAACCTAAGCCGGCGTAGAGATGTATCAAGCTGTAGTAGCTCGCGCGGTCGGCGACTGGATCTCCCGTTAGTTGACTTCTAAACACAGCTACAGATAGGGCTGTTACGACATCTATAGCGAAGTCGCTCATGAACTCGTTCCCTACAAACGCTAGCTCTGCGGCCAATACTGGATCAACCGACGCCAACAGGGTTGGGAACTGATCGGCGACCAGATCTCTAAGCTCATCAGAGGACTCTGCTAGGTCAGGCACCCACCACAGCCACTCAGCTGTGCGTAGCGGAGCGTTCTCAAGCAGCCAAATCGCCGACTCCTCACTCGATGAGACCTCCTCTTCTCTTGAGGCGTTCACAACTACAGTAGCGATCTGACAGTCAACACCATCACAGCCCTGCAAGATAAGCTCCGCGGCATCGTCAACTCTGCCTGCAAAGGCGAGGGTCTTAGCCACCTCACCCCGCTCAATATCGTTCATCTGTGGTGCCATCTCGAGCTGTTCGTTTAGGCTCACCGAACCCCCTGCCAAACTAGCCAGCCAAGAGAGGGTGTTATCTTTCGACCAATACCCCTCTTGCCTGTCGATCTCTTCACCGTCGGCACGGGCCACGACCAGGGTAGGATAACCTCTTACTCCATAGCGATCTTTCGCCTCCCAAGAGTCTGCATCGTCAGCGTCCAAAACCACTACATGGTATGGCTCAAGGTCTGCCTGGTGCTCAGGAGACTCTAAGATGTCTGAGGACAATTGGTTGCACGGCGGACACCAGATCGCGCCAAAATCTATCAACACCAGCTTGCCATCTAAAGCAGAGGCTTCAAAAGCTGCTGCTAGAGCCGCCGCCCCCTCTCCATGGCTCTCATTGGTGGAGTCGACCACAATTTCGGGCGCTGCAGGCTGAGACAGCACCAAGTTGTTATCACCACGCCTACCGTAGACGTCCCCCTCAAACCGTGTCTCTACAAGCCGACAGGCCGAGCCTCCATTCTGACAGAGCGAGAAAGATAACTCCCCCACAATCCAGTGCTCTCCCCGTGATGAGGGGCGCAAGAAGGCGATCCCTTGCTCTAGGGATCTGTTCTGCGAGGCGAACTCAAACCGCTCTCCTTCGACCTCGTACCAGCCCCAAGCCTCAGCGGCATCTGCTAAATGTTCGTCTTCGGGGGCCTCAACCCTGACCAGACCATATTCGCCACTCCACTCGGCAACAATGGTTGGCTCACCAGCGAGAGCAGGGGATGCAGAAAGAGCAACAGCCAGTGTTGATAGGGTAATTCTTGAGTTCATTATGGTCACCTGTTTCAGTGGTCTAAACAAACTCTATCATCAAGGATAGACCTCAGCGACAAACCCAGCAGCGCGAGCGGTGTCAGCTATCTCAACGAGCTGTTCCAGCGGTAGGCTTGTCATCCCTGTATCTTCAGGTGTCCGCGCTATTGTGTAAACCTGTACTTTTGATATTGCCCCTCCGTCGCCTCTTATTTTTTCAAGCTGTCCTACCCACGCGGCGATCTCTTCAGCCGAGGGCCACTCCCCCTTATCTGCCAAGAACATCGACTGTACTATTATGGGCCATCGCCGCGCTGTAAATGAAATATTCTCAACTATCTTTGAGAGATCCATCGAGGTACCGCACACCCTTTGAAACCAGCTGTTTGTACCTGCGTCCAGCTTTGCCCAGACTACTCCACCCGCCCCACAGAGTTCATCCACAGCAGCTGAAACCACCGGCCTAACTAGCAGTGTCGCGTTCGTTATCAGCACAACCTGAACACCGTCTAGTCTCGCCGCCTGTGCAGTCGCCATTGAGATGGCCTTAGCAAAGATCGGTGATGAGGTCGCCTCTCCGTCACCAGAGAAGGCAATATCGGCCACTATCCGCTTAGAGACCTCAAGGGTGTCCAGCGGCGATACCCCCCAGATCTCACCTGTGATAATCATATCGACTATCGACGTAAGCTCATCAGTAAGAACCTGAAGATCGACCTCTAGTTTTTGGGCAGTACCAGGATCCCTAACCACCTGACAATATGGACAAGCAAAGTTGCATATGCGATCTGGGTTTAAATTGACACCTAGTGACAAACCTCCAGATCGACGTGACATCACAGGGTAGACATAGCGATACTGCCCCCAGTTACGCCTGTGATCCGTATGGCTCAACTCCCGCTTTTTTGTCTGCTTCATTGATGGAATCTATCACACAAGGTTTGTCATGGCTTGATCCGCACCCCCAATTTGGATAGTTGGCGGCATTCAAATCTAACATTTCGTGCAAAATCGGAGATCAAAACATGAATAAATCAATTCTTATCGCTCTTGTAGCTGGCTCAACAATGCTAGCCTGCTCTAACGGAAACTCTGCTTCGTCTGCCACATCTGCATCAGTCCCAGGCGAGCTACCCTCTTCTGGCGCGGTACTAAACACTGTCCTCGGAGTAGAGATCACTGAAGATCTTCTTGCAGCAGCCCTATCTGGCCTAGATGACGAGCAGCGCGAGCAAGCTATGGCTCCAGAGAGCGCAGAGCAACTACATACGCAGATAGCCAGAGAGAACCTGCTTTATAGAGCAGCTATTGCCTCTGGAATTCACAATGATGAGGCTACCAAGAACCGTATTTTATTGGCTGAGCGCGACGCTATTATTCAACTTCACCTAAAGAATATCGTAGACGCAGAGACAACTGAAGAGAAACTTCAAGAGTGGTACGACGCTCACCTTGTTCGGTTCCATGCACCCCAAGCTCACCTAAACTTAGTGCTCTCTCCAAGTGAAGAGGAGGCTGCTGCGGCATATGCTGAGTTAACCGCTGGCGCAGAATTCGCGGCTGTAGCTGAGGCTCGTTCTATACACCAACAATCAGCAGCAAACGGTGGAGACCTTGACTGGGTAATCATGCAAGGGTTTGACCCCGAGACTGCGGCAGCAATTAACGCAGCTGAAATCGGTGCCATTTTGGAGCCAACAGAGATCCCTGGACAAGGTGTATGGCAGATTCTCCAGGTCCTGGAGCGAAGAGAAGTCGTACCGTTTGAAGAGGTAAAGGATATGCTCGCTGAGGACGAAGAGATGATGAACGGCATCGTTCAAGAGTACATCGAAGGTCTTGTAGCTGATGCGACTCCTCCTGGTGAAGAGGCCCCTGCTGCAGTTGAGGCCGTAGAGGCCGCTGAACCACACGTTCACGACCCAAACGTACCTCACGACCACTAAGAGGTAGCTATTAGATGTCCCGACCTTGGGTAATAGTCCTAGGCGCTTCTAGCGGTTTTGGTGCCGCTGCTGCAATTAGGTTCGCCCAGGAGGGTTACGGTGTCGTCGGCGTGCATCTAGACCGTCGATCGACAATACACAACGCTGAGAGTGTACAGTCCTCTGTAGAGGCAGCTGGTGCCCCCTGCATGATGTTCAACATCAACGCTGCTGATAGCGAACTTAGAGAAGAGTGCATTGTCACAATAAAGGGTCAGCTTGAGGAGCGAGGAGAACATGTAAAGGTTCTCCTACACTCCCTAGCGTTCGGAAGTCTCTTGCCGATGGTAGCAACTGAGGGCAGGTCTCTTTCGTCTAAACAGATGACAATGACTATCGAAGTGATGGCCAATAGCCTCGTCTGGTGGAGTAGAAGTGTTGTGGAGTCTGGATTAATGGTCGAGGGTGGACGGATCTTCGCTATGACCTCATCGGGCTCACAGCGAACCATCCCTAACTATGGAGCGGTTGGAGCAGCTAAAGCAGCCCTAGAAAGCCACATAAGGTACCTAGCGGCAGAGTTAGCACCAAATAAAATCACTGCCAATTCTATCTTAGCTGGGATTACTGTAACGCCCGCACTATTGAAGATCCCTGGAAGTGATGTTCTTATTGAGGCCGCCAAGAGGCGCAACCCTCATGGCAGGCTCACCACACCAGAGGACGTCGCAGATTGTTTAATTGAGCTGTCAAAGGCTGGTACTGCCTGGCTCACAGGCAACACCCTGCGGGTGGACGGTGGCGAAGATATCTGCGGATAGCCCGCAGATTAACCCCGCATCAGCTCGCGAACACGGGCGACCTGCTCAACAAACAACTGGCCCGCTGACTCTATCTCCTCGGCTGTTGTATATCGCCCGACCCCAAACCTAAGGCTGGCTGTTTCGGTGCTAAGATCAGCCCCTATAGCGGTTAAGACCTTCGATGGTTTTAGTGAAGCAGATGAGCAGGCTGACCCAGAAGAAAAAGCTACGCCTCTCAGGGCCAAAACCAGCGCCTTGCCGTCAACATCCGATACATTGATGTTCAGATTATTAGGGAGTCTATGCTCCATTGTGCCGTTGACAGTGACCCCCTCCGCACAGCTGACTATCTCCAATAGGCGGTCTCTCAAGCTGGCCATCTTCTTTGGTTCACCGACCAACAGGCCATCTTTGGCTAAGCGAGCGCTCTCACCCAAGCCAGCTATCTGGTGAGGCGCCAGAGTCCCTGGGCGAAATCCCCTCTCCTGTGCACCACCGTGAATGACGGGGGCTAGCCTTACCCTAGGCCTCCCTTTTCGAACGTACATAGCGCCAACACCCTTTGGCCCGTGCATTTTATGGGCTGTTATAGATGCTATGTCAACGCCCAGTTCACCCACATCAAAATCGACCTTACCTGTTATCTGGGCAGCGTCCGTGTGAAACATAGCGCCAACTTTATGGCATATCGATGATATCTCGCCAAGGGGCTGCAGGGTTCCTATCTCGTTGTTAGCCGCCATCACTGAGACCAAAACTGTCTCGTCATTAACTACAGATCGAAGTCGATCAAGATCTACTAATCCCGTGGGCTCAACTGGAAGTATATCGACATGAAACCCCTCTAAACGGAGCGCCTTAGCAGCGGCTATCACTGAAGAGTGTTCCGTCTCTATTGTAACTATTCTACCTTTCCCCGCAGCTCTCGCCGCGCCTAATATCGCTAGGTTGTTTGACTCTGTGGCACCAGAGGTAAAGACTACCTCCTTTGGCTCAGCACCAATAAGGTCTGCTATCTGCTCGCGGGAGACCTCTACTGACTCCTTAGCGAACCACCCATAAGAATGGCCAGTAGATGATGGGTTTCCATACTCAGTCGGCCCAATAAGGAAAGGTCTCATCACCTCGAAAACGCGGTGATCCACCTGCGTGGTAGCGTGATTATCCAGATAGATCGGAGAGCCCATATTACCTAACCCCAATAGAGCGACGCCATGCATCGAAGAAGATTAGTGTCCATAATTTAAGACCATTATCACGCTCTCCTGAGCAGTGCTCTGAAACTAGGGTCTGCACCTCATTTGCCTCAAACAGTTGCCAAGGGTCTTCTAATAGACAGCTAATCTGCTCCTTTAGAAATGACTCCCCATCGCCCCTTAGCCAGTTATCAAGAGGCGTTGCTATCCTTTTGGCTCGACGCCAAACTAGCTGTGGTGGCAAGTGTCGCGATATTATCTGCCGCAGAGGCCATTTACCCACCCAGTGACCCCTGTTGCGCTTAGCCTTTACTCCACCTGGCCAAGAGGCACAAAGAGCCACAACTTCATTATCAATAAGAGGGTGACGGATACCGACTCCAGCAGCCGCAGCCACTCGATCGTACCGAGCTAGGGCGTCTTCGGCTAACCAACCGCGAGCGTACACATGCAAGACCTGGTTTACAGGGTCACTGTGCACCTCGTTGTATAGAGGTTCAAGGACTGTTCTTCTCATGCCCGGCCTAACTAGACCGTACTCTCTCAAAATAGAACCTCGACCATCAACCCCAAATACATTCGAACCCCCTAAAAGTCGAACCAAACCATGCGGTTTTGAAGGCGCCAGCCTATCAAATCCAAGCCTATTAGCTACCCCAAAAATCCCTTTCCTAGCGGGAGCTGGCAGGCCTCCCAGATACTTTATAGCCGTTAACTCTCCAGCCAACCTCGCCGCCGTTGGGCCAGCGAGAATCTCATCAGCCCCTAACCCAGTTACGACTCTTCGAGAATCCATCGCCACTGCCTCACACAGTAGGTACTCAGAGACCGCAGCGGTTGAAGGGACGGGCGCATCGACAGCATCTACCACCTTTTCCAAGGCGGCGAACCACTCCTGTCGTCCAATGACTATGTTCTTGTGGTTAGTGCCAAACAGCTTGGCTGCTCGACCCGCGAAAGAGACCTCGTCCCCGTGCAACTGGTCTAAAACGATGTGATAAGTGTTTATATCGGCGCCTGAACGCAGGGCCATAGCCGCGACTGCAGCAGAGGCTACACCCCCAGACAAAAAGAGGCCCGTTTTGCCCTTTAGAAAAGCTCTGTCTACGGCTCTGGACAAGGCACCTTCAAGTCGCCAAACTAGGTCACCGTCTGCTAAGGCTGGGCTCTCTGGCTTACACCAGTTCACCTTGGCGACCCGTCTTTTTGAGTAGCCAGCATTTGTGAATTTCACCAAATAGCCTGGTGGGAGCTGTTTAACATCCCGAATAAGGGTCTTAGGTGCCAAAGAGTAGCGGAAAGCCAAATACTCAGAGACAGACTCTCTATTCACCTCGCTCGAGACAAATGGAAGCTTCAAGAGACCTCTAGCATTAGAAGAGAACCCTAAACGGCCAAATTCATAAGAGAAGAACAAGGGTCTGACACCCATCATGTCGCGGTATAGCAATAGTTCTTCGGTGTTGTTATCCCAAATGGCTATGGCAAACTCACCCTCTAGTCTTTGAAATAAAGACTCGCCATAAAGCCCCCAAGCCGCTGCCAAGACACCCGCAGTTCTAGCTCTAGGCTTTACTATGCCCGCACTTAGAAGCTCACCAAAAACATCCTTAATGTTTGATATGTGACCATCCAACATAACCATGCAAGATGAAGACTTTTGAGGCTGAACTTCGCCGCTCTTCTTTCGACAATGAACAAACCGCGCTGCACCCATAGTGGCGTTCTTCGTAGAGTGCCTGCCCCTAGAAGATATAAAACTGGTCATGCTGCGCATTCTAGAGAGGGGGGGAGCTTTTCCGCCCCACTCTACACAACCTCCTATTCCAGACATATTAACTCCACAAAACCACTCAATAGCCTTATTTTTAACCGTTATTGAGATAGGCGCTGTCAGTTTAGCGACAAGTCGATTAGATGACATTCATGTTTGGAACACTTTTTCTTATAGCCTGCTCATCCTCTATAGAACCAGTACCCATAGAGAGTGAGACCATCGCGACCGAATCGGCGCAAACCTCTACAATTTTGGCGCCAGCTGACGAAAACAGCCCAGACATAGTTCTGGTCTTGATCGACACTCTGAGGCTTGATGCCCTAGGCGTAGGCGGAAACAGCCGGAATGCCTCACCTAACATCGACGAATTCTCTAGAAGCGGCGTGCTGTTTTCCAGGGCCTACAGCTCTGGTACATGGACTCTCCCTGCAACTGCGTCGCTCTTGACTGGGCTACAAGCGTGGGAACACGGGGCAATAAGAGACTACAATGAACCATATAAATTTGGACGCCTTGAGCAACGGCATGAGACCGTTGCAGAGACTCTTAGAGACGCTGGCTACAACACTGGTGCCTTTATAAACAACGCCTACCTAGCTCCAGAATTTGGGCTAAATCAAGGATATGACACCTACAGCTTCGAGGGAGCTGGCCTTATAGATCACAGGACAGCTAGCCAAACTGTAAAGTTAGCGCTGAAGTGGTTGAACAGCCAAACTGGACCATCATTCTTGACCATACATTCGATGGAACCACACGCTGATTACCAACCTCTTCCAGAATTTGAGGGCAGATTCTCTAACGCTCTACCACACACATTGAGCACACCGCTAGGCCCAGAAATGGTCGACGGCATGATAACTGGCAGAGAGATTCCCAGCTTAGAAAATCAGGCTTACATAAGAGCGCTATACGACGAAGAGGTGCTCACTGCTGATAAGGCATTTGGTGAATTAATCGACGGACTAGATGCGCGTGATAGCGAAAGAGGAACGTTGATTGTGCTCGTGTCAGATCACGGGGAGGAGTTTTGGGAGTACGGAGCCTACGAACACGGCCACACGACAAAAAGCGTCGTCACACAGGTTCCATTGATAGTTAGAGCTGAAGGTATCGAACCCCACGTAAACACAACTGTCGTATCAACCGTTGGCGTTAGAGATCTCCTGTTGCAGAGAGGACAATTGTGGCAGCTGTCTGAATCTGGAGAGAGTCAGACTGGTAGCATGGCCATATCAGAAGACATCTTGTACGGATCTCAAGAGGTCAGTGTCGTAGCCGACAGAATAAGATTTACCTTCAACCAAGCCGACCAGGTAAGCTCCATGTTCGCGCTAGACGAGACAGGCGCTGAAATAGAGGACATCTCTATGGACGATGAGCGCCGTGGTGAGGCAGAACCTCTGTTTAACGAGCTAATTAGGCGCCGAGGAGACCTAGAGCCACTGGTAGCCTCAGACCCTATTGAAGTACGAGACTCTAGTGTTTTTGACCAGCTAAGAGCGCTTGGATACGTGCAGTAAGTCACGACAACCGAGCCCAACATAAAAGCCCCTGTTTACAGTTCTACGGCTTATGTAATATAGTTTTAGCATGTTGTTATTTCTTATAATGTCGTGTGGTCAAGGTGACTCCAACGACAACGCAACGGCACCAGCCAGAAATGAGGGTTGGTGGAGTGCACCAGCGGGTGACGCTGATGGGGACGGCTACACAACATCCCAAGGCGACTGTAACGATGGAGAGCCCACAGCCTATCCAGGGGCACCAGCAGACTACTGCGATGGTTTGGATAACGACTGTGATGGAGTAATCGACGAAGATTCGTATACAGACTCATGGGAGACTAATGACTCGACACCCTCATATCTTGGTGACTTCACTGAGAGCACGGAGCTTCTCATATCAGGGGACCTCAATAATGAAGGCGACATTGATAGCTACCAATTCAGAATGGCCGATGGGACAATCAGCTGGTTTGATATACAGGGGTGGCTATATGGTGTTCCTAGAGGTGCAGACTACACCTTAGAATTAGAGTGGGTTGAGGACAGTAACGGAGTATGGCGAGGCCTATCGGACTCAAGTGATGACAACGGAAATGGGGGCTTTGAGTTTGTTGAGAAGGCCGACTCTCTAGGTACTGACGACGGTGGCCTTTATGAAATAAGAGTCTCCTCTGTAGCTGGAGCATCCTGCGCCTACCCATACCTAATTCAGATCCTGCTGGGTGGGTCCTAATGGTAAAATTGAGGAACAAACCCTGGCTATACGCAGCTATTTTACCAGTATTGTCAGCCTGTATAGAGGTGGGCCTAAGCACCAACGACGATGATGCCGACCAGTTTGAGGCCGTCGCCATCTGTGCACCAGTGGGAAATTTAGAGATAGTACCGCTAGACGTGTGGGGTAGAGATCTAGATGCCGAGGTGAGCTTTGATCGAACCCCTGACTTGCTCGAAAACATTAATCCTGGTCCAGGTGTCGCTCTGGCACCCTTGGGTGGCTCCAGTTTCTCCACACAGGTAGTTGTTATAGCTGATAGTCACCTGCCAGCGTCACTCACTGTCTCCTGGGACGGGGAAGATATCTATGTGACTAACCCTGGTGCAAATACATGGTGGGCAAAAGGGACTGACACCAGAGATTTCGGGCCCAAGACATGCCCCGTAAAGACAGTCTACATAGGATTGGCAAATGAGTGGTTTGCCCCATCTGGTTCGGCGCCAGCAAACAACGACGTTGAAGTATTGATTAACGGCGAAAACTTCTGGAGCGCTGTCGCTGGAGATCTGAGCGAAGCTAGGAGAAGAGTCTCCTTATCAAATTGGTGGTGGGAGTCAGACTTTGAGCTCGTCAGACCCAATGGACACGCCCAGATGAGCTCCCATACTCGATCACAAAACACTATCTTCTCTATTTTTGAGGATATGCCGAACACAGAAAAACGAGTTCTCATAAACAGATTCTGGGGAGAAAATAACGACTGGTCGTCTCAAATAAACACAGACTCAGAGCTTCGGTTAGCGGCAGAGCAGAGTGGAGACAACTTTGAGGTCATGCTTCAAGGCAACGAGACCGAAGTCCCCGTATACGCACCATACACGGGGACAGTAGACTCTATAGAATTCGAAGCCAGGGTGGAGGCCAACAGCCGCTACTCAGGACGACATATCTCTTGGAACGCGCCGACCAGCGCCTCGTTGACTTTCGACGCAGCATCTTGGCATCAGAAGCTGATCGTTATCGACGGTGAGACCGCATATGTCACGGGCATGAACGTCAAAGGAGCCGACTGGGACTCTTCAGACCACGAAGTGTTTGACGAGAGGCGCATGGAGTTTGACTCCTCAACTGGTGACAGGGAGTCCGTGGCAGCACATGAGGACTGGTCAGACTACGAGCCTAGGCGGGACTATGGAGTTAGAATTCAGGGGCCTGCTGTTCATGATGTGGAGCGACTATTCCAATCACGCTGGGAGGAGACAATAAATAACAACGCCGAGTATTCAAACTCAGCCACAGAATTTGAACTAGATCCGCAAGCAGACCCCAGAGGGGGTTCACTGGTTCAGATCTCAACAACCAGCCCTAACCCAAACGGCTCCCAGTCAGTGTATGAAGCACATGTGAGAGCAATACAAAATGCTGAGGAGTACATATTCATAGAAGATCAGTACTTTAGGTCAACTATGATTAACCAAGCGATAATACACCAGATGGAGACACACCCTGACCTTGTACTAATCGTAGTCTCACTAGAAATTGAAGAATACGACGGTGGCGCAAAATTCAGCTACATATCAGATGCGACGTTTCAAAATCTATTTGGTGATCGCTACATTCTTATGCACCTTAGAACAGCGGACCTATACCTGGACGACGGGTTTCTCTGGGACACGGTCACACTCTACGAGCAGCTCATCTTTACCCACTCAAAGCTTCGCCTTATCGACGATAGATACGTATCTATTGGCTCCACAAACATGAACAATAGAGGGTACCTGTACGAAGGCGAGATGAACGTTGAGATCTTAGACCCAGAGCTTGCGACGAGTTTGCGGCGAGAGGTCTTTAGCCAACTTGTGGGGGAAAGGTGGGAAAACTGGCTCTCGGACGACCCATCAAACAACCTAGCAGTTTTTAGAATGGCAGCAGATGAGAATGCGGAAATCCTGGACTGGTGGAGAAGCTGGGGGTCAACACTGGATGTAAATGAAGCTAATGAAGAGATCAGCAGCGGCAGGTGGCCGTCTGGTTTTGTCTACCCACTTGATTTCTCACCGAATTACTGGTGGGACATCAGCCCGGATTTATTCTAAATGAGCGATAAAACACTAAGACTAATCGAGACCTACCTGTCAATTCAGGGAGAGAGCACAAAAGCAGGACTTCCATGCGTATTCGTACGTACGGCTGGCTGTAATCTCCGCTGTACCTGGTGTGACTCGACCTGGACATTTACTGGTGGAGAGCGAAAGAGCCTGAAGTCCATAATTGAGGAGGTTAGAAGTTTTGGGGTCAATCTTGTGGAGGTAACTGGTGGAGAGCCACTACTGCAAAAGGAGAGCTTCGAGCTGATGGCCATGTTGGCTGAAGACGGTTTCGACGTAATGGTAGAGACATCGGGCAGCATCTCAATCGAAGACTTAGACCAAAGAGTCCATGTAGTTATGGATCTCAAAGCCCCTGACTCAGGTGAGGAACCAGCAAACCTATGGAGCAACCTAGAACATCTAAAAGCAAGCGACGATGTTAAGGTAGTTCTGGCCTCTAGGAGAGACTACGAATGGGCCGTGTCCGCCATATCTGAACACAACCTCAAACGCTTCAACGTACTATTCTCCCCTGTACACGGCACACTCGAGCCAAAAGATCTAGCAGAATGGATAATTGAAGACAAGGTGATCGTAAGAATGCAGCTACAGATGCACAAATCAATCTGGCCGCCAGATATGCGAGGAGTCTAAATTATTTACCCCCATATGTTTTACAGGTCTGCGGTTTACCGTCCCATGACATTCCCTTGTCCCGACAATTAGAGAGATCCTTGCTATAGGCCTGAACCACCATTCATTATTTAGAGGTTGTTTATCTAATGGCAAAAGAGATCAAACGTGTAGCGGTGCTCGGAGCAGGCGTAATGGGACAGGGTATCGCCGCTCATCTGGCGAATGCAGGAATTGAATCGGTCCTGTTCGACATGGTCCCCAAAGGGGTCGCAGATGATGCTCCAGCAGCGGAGCGAAATGCTATGGCTATAGCTGGAATCAAGAGTGCCTTAAAGGCCAAACCCGCAGCGCTATACTGCAAGGACTTCGCAGAGCGCATTACACCAGCGAACTACGACGATAACGGAGCGCTACTAAGCGAGTGTGATCTTATCATCGAGGTTGTTGTCGAAAGGCTAGACATTAAACACCACGTTTTCTCATGGGTATCAGAGCACCGTAAAGCTGGCTCTATACTGGCGTCTAACACTTCTGGTCTCTCAATATCTGACATGTCAGAGCCTATGTCGGATGAGCTAAAGCAACACTTCTTAGTCATGCACTTTTTCAACCCAGTCCGATACATGAGGCTGCTTGAGCTTGTACCTGGCGAGGCAACCAAACCAGAGGTTACTGAGACTGTCGCAAAGTTTGGCGAGAAAGTCTTAGGTAAGGGAATTGTCTATGCAAAGGACACTCCAAACTTCATCGCTAACCGTATTGGAACCTTCGGGATCTGTTCCGTGTTCCACCACATGGATCGCTTAGGAATAACTGTAGAGGCCGTTGACGCTATATTTGGTAAGGCTATGGGTCGGCCTAATTCGGCGGTTTTCAGAACAGCAGACCTAGTTGGTATCGACACCCTACGCCACGTCTTGAACACCGTCTACAACGGCTGCCAAGATGACGAAAAACGCGATCTATTCCAGAGCCCTGCTTGGATGGACTCAATGATCGAAGCTGGAGCGCTTGGGAGCAAGTCCGGTGAGGGCTTTTACAAGAAGATAAAAGTGAAGGGAAAGTCAGTCATACTGGTTAGGGATCTCTCAACCGGTGAATATAGAGAGCAAGAAAAGGTGCGCTTTGAATCAACTGGCAAGGCCCGAAAAGCGGGCTCCACAAAAGGTTCAATTAGAGCCCTTATTTCAGGTAAAGACGCTGCGGCTGAATTAGCCTGGGCTGCTACTGCTGACACCCTAATATATGCTGCAAACAGGGTCCCGGAGATAGCCGACGATATCGTAAACATCGATCGAGGTATGCGATGGGGATTCGGCTGGAAGATGGGTCCTTTCGAGACATGGGATGTAATAGGGGTTCGCCAATCAGTTGAAAGGATGGAGGCAGAAGGACGTACAGTCCCAAGCTGGGTGAAGTCGATGCTTGAAGCTGGACAAGAGAGCTTCTACGAACGCGACAGTGATGGTGCAAACACCTTCTGGTACCAAGGTGCTATGGCCGAGACTCCTTCATCAGAGGGATGGCTCATTCTGTCTGATCTAAAAGCGAGAAGTGGTACTGTTGAGTCTAATCATTCGGCGAGCCTGTATGATCTGGGAGACGATATAGCGTGCCTTTCTTTCCACTCCAAGATGAACGCTATAGACGACGGGATAATAGGACTCTACACCAAGGCCCTAGATCAACTGGACGAAGGCAGGTGGAAAGGGCTTGTTGTTGGAAATCAGGGAGGCTCAGCTTTCTGCGCGGGAGCAAACCTATTTATGGTAGCTATGGCCTCGCTCCAACAACAGTGGGGACAGCTGGAGCAGATGATATCTGCGTTACAGAATGTCTGTGATCGTGCACTTTACTCATCAAAGCCAGTTGTCACCGCTCCATGGGGGCTAACTCTTGGTGGCGGTTGTGAGATCGCAATGCAGTCTTCTGCGACTGTCGCATCAGGTGAGCTCTATATGGGCTTAGTTGAGGTCGGTGTAGGGGTCATCCCAGCTGGTGGTGGTTGTAAGGAGATGTTGCGCAGATCCATAGGCGGCTTCAACAAGGGAACAGAGTACGACCCTAACCCCTTTATTCAGGCGGTGTTCAAGAACATCGGTATGGCAGAGGTAGCCAAGAGTGCAGAGGAGGCTCGTAACATGGGCTACTTGAGAGCCACTGATCAGCTGACTCTCGATCCCGACGCTCTGATCAAGGATGCCAAGATGACGGCGCTAGGCATGGCTAACGCCAATTACAAGCCACCTCGAAGATCTAAATTCAAGGTGCCAGGAAAGTCTGGGCACGCCGCGATCCAAGCCTACCTATACCAGATGCACGAGGGTGGCTTTATCACAGACCACGACCTCACAGTAGCTGGAAAACTAGCATGGGTACTCACTGGTGGTGACGTACCTAGCGGAACGGTAGTGGATGAACAGTACATGTTGGATCTAGAGAGAGAAGCGTTCTTGTCTCTATGTGGTGAGTCAAAAACCACCGACAGGATTCAGCATATGCTATCAACCGGAAAACCACTCCGAAACTAAATTTATTGAGCTCTATTTGTGGAGAGAGAGATGTCCAAAGCAGTAATAGTATCGGCCCTTCGTACACCAGTGACAAAGGCAAAAAGAGGCGACTTAAAAGATACCCGCCCCGATGACCTGATGAAAGTAGCGATAGAGGGTGTTTTAGCTGACGCCCCCGACTTCAACCCCGCCGAATTAGGCGATGTCATTATAGGTACAGCGATGCCTGAAGGTGAGCAAGGGATGAACCTAGGTCGCATCGCGGCCATCGCGGCTGGAGTACCAGAGAGCGTCCCAGCGATGACTATCAACAGGTTCTGCTCTTCAGGCCTACAAGCATTAGCTCAAGCTGCTGCGGCCATTGAGGCTGGGTGGTACGGCGCTGCTCTCACTGGTGGGGTAGAGTCTATGACAATGATCGCAATGGGTGGAGATAGACCATCACCAAATCCAGGGCTTATGGAAAACAACCCTGCTGCCTATACTCCTATGGGCCTAACCTCAGAGAACGTTGCCGAGAAATTTTCGGTGTCTCGCCAAGAGCAAGACGAATTCGCGGTAAGCTCCCATAAAAAAGCCATAGCTGCAATCTCAGAGGGAAGGTTTAAGGACGAAATAGTTCCCGTTACAACCCGAGTCTATAAGGGCGGTAAATGGAACAATATTACAGTTGATACAGATGGCGGACCTCGTAAAGACACCAGCATTGAGGGGTTGGCAAAGCTTAGACCCGCCTTTAAGATGGGAGGGACTACCACTGCTGGTAACTCGTCTCAGATGTCAGACGGCGCTGCTGCTACGCTATTAATGAGTAGTGACAAGGCTAAAACTCTTGGGATAAAACCCCTGGCGACAATGCTCTCATATAGGGTCGTAGGTGTAGCACCAGAGGTAATGGGAATAGGTCCTGCACACGCTATTCCTGCCGCTGTCGAGGCCGCTGGGCTCAATATTGACCAGATTGATCTCTTCGAGATTAATGAAGCTTTCGCATCTCAGTCAGTCTACTGTGTAAAGACTCTTGGGATAGACCCAGCAAAGGTCAATGTCAACGGAGGCGCCATAGCTTTGGGCCACCCACTGGGATGTACTGGGGCAAAACTGACAGCCACCTTGCTACATCAAATGAAACGAGATGGGAAACGTTATGGTGTGGTATCAATGTGTATAGGCGGCGGAATGGGCGCTGCTGCGGTGTTCGAAGCAGAGGTGTAGATGCGTTTACAGTATTTATTGGGAGCTATCGGGCTGCTAATTTCTGTGAACACTGCTGCGCTCGCCACAGAAGATGAGGGGCATCTCGACACCACATCCGCTGAAGTTCAGAGACTCGAAAACGAACTCATCTCCCTAGCTGAAAGACAACACTGGGCTGGAGTTGATCGGACATACAACCGACTACTCGAGGCTAGCCCTGACAATATTAGCTACGACTCACACAGAGCCGCGGCTGATGCCGCGAGAAACAGCGGTGATATCAGCGCTACCTTAATCAGGCTGACCCATGCGATAACACTTTACGCTGCCGACCCATTGACTGACGAAATGGATAGGAGCCTCTTCCAAGAGCTAGAGTCCCAGTTCAGTGACGTAGAAATAACCACATGGCCAATCTCCACAGCCAACCTGAGGTACGTCGGCATAATGCCTTTTCAGCCTGACAAGAGGCTTCAAATAGAGCGAGCTATGGCAGAACTCTCCGAGAACGGCTCCTTCACAGGTATGCTTCCTAATGGCGATTACATAGTAGACGATAGGGAGTTCACAGTGGTTTCTGGGGCTAGGGTCGTAATTGAATTAGCCGACACAAGCGCTCTGCAAAGAAGGATGAACCTAGATTACAGACGATAAGTTCATGATGTATGGAAGCCAAGACGATCTTGCAAAAAATCTAAAAACAAGGTAATATCGCGCCGAAAAACACAACTCTTATAGGTTACCAGCATGTTTTCATCACTACTGGCTCTCGGACTTCTATCATCACCAACGGCTCAAGCAGCAGGCGGTGATCTGCTTATCAGCGCTGGTGGAGGGTGGATCTGGATCGACGAATCTGAAGATCTAGACTCTACCTGGGCGACTTCAGTTCGCCTTGGGCAAGGGTTAGGTGACAATTTTTTCGTTGAGGCTCTAACGAACTACGGACAAGGTAGATCAAGGATCTCTTGGTTAGACCCGAGCGGTAATCCTGCTGGAAACTATATTTATCACACCTACTCGCCAAGAATTGAGGCGTTGGTAAACTTAGCCCCAGATTTTGTATTTCAGCCAACCTTTGGGGTAGGAGGTGGAGCCATCTACAAAGAGGTTTGGGCTGATAGAAACGTCACGGAGATAGCGCCTAACTGGGAGGAATTTGGGAACCACAAAAATCCAGATTTCGACATATTATTCTCAGCAGGGCCTGGATTTTTCCTACACTTAATCGGACCTATGAACCTTAGAACAGACTTCAGGTTTATAATGACCGCTGGCGGAGAAGCCGAGGTTACAGCGAACGGACCTGACACATATACTCACTGGGAACTCATATCGGGGCTTACATTCAAGGCTAGCTGGTTTACAAGAGACACAGACGAAGACGGCATACCAGACAACGATGATGTTTGTCCGAATGATCCAGAGGACTACGACACATTTGAAGATGTCGATGGATGCCCTGATGTAGACAACGATCAAGACAACATACCAGACACTGAAGACCAGTGTATGCATCAACCCGAGGACTTTGACGGTTTTGAAGATCGAGATGGATGTCCTGAGTTAGATAATGACCAAGACGGTTTTATGGACGCAGAAGACAGCTGCCCAAACCAGAGAGAGGACCAAGACGGATACGAAGACAACGACGGTTGCCCTGAAGGTGACAATGACAGCGACGGAATAGCTGACCTCGATGACCGATGCCCTACTCAGATGGAGGATATAGACGGCTTTGAAGACAGCGATGGATGCCCTGACATAGACAATGACGGTGACCAAATTCTAGATGTCTCCGATGCATGCCCTAACGTCGCGGAAGACTCCGATGGGTTTGATGACGAAGATGGGTGCCCTGAAGGTGACAATGACGGCGACGGTATCGCAGACCTTGACGACCAGTGCCCGTCCCAGGTCGAAGACCTAGATGGGTTTGAGGATACTGATGGGTGTGCAGATCCCGACAATGACGGTGACCAGATCCTGGATGTAGAAGACGAGTGCCCTAATCAGGCAGAGGTCGTAAACAACATCGACGATGAAGATGGATGCCCTGATGAGATCCCTGCGGAGCTTAGACGTTTCACTGGTGTCATTCACGGTATCAACTTCAGAACTAACAGCGATGAGCTAAAACTCACCTCTCTCCCACTGCTAAACGAAGCGGCAACGGTCCTTATAAATTTCCCAGGGATCGAGATGGAGGTCCAAGGTCACACAGACTCAGACGGACCTGATGAGTACAACCTAGAGCTATCAGCTAGGCGTGCTGGTTCTGTCGTGAACTATCTTATCGAACAAGGAGTCCCCGCTGAGCACCTAAACTGGGTTGGCTACGGCGAGACTCGCCCCCTCTATCCGAACAACTCTGAGGAGGAGAAGGAGGCAAATCGTCGTGTTGAGTTCCACATAACGAATCAAGACGAACTACTAAACGGGTATGACGAGTAGACTAAACTTGTTATTACCCGCTGACGGACAATCCACCGTAATCAACCGCCGTTGTAGAATTTTGGAGTAGCCACCTTGTCTCCCCGCAACATTGTTATTGAGGGCGTCGGAGCCTATCTGCCCAAGAAGTCCGTTGATAACGACCTTATCTCTATATTGGCTGGATGCGACTACTCTGATTCACACACGAGAACAGGCGTACATACACGTCATTATGCGGACCGAGAAGACGGTGAGTCCGCACCTGAGATGGGCGCTAGAGCTGCTGAGCAGGCGCTGGAGCGAGCGGGCTGTACCATCAAAGATGTAGACCTAATAATAAGCGCGTCTGGTACTTCGCATCAATTTATACCCGACCAAGGTGTGTTCATTCAGCGAGCGCTGGGGGCTGGTAGAAGCGGTATCCCCTGTTTCTCAGTACATGCCAGCTGCCTAAGCTTCCTCAAGGCACTTGATATAGCAGCGAGCCACCTATCTACGGGACGCTATAAGCGCATACTGATCGTCACCGCTGAATTCGCATCGGCGGGGCTGAACCTAAAAGATCCAGAGAGTGGCCCCCTCTTCGGGGATGGCGCTGCCTCTGCCGTAGTGAGAGCTAGAGTTGAGAACGATCCACTTAGCCCGACTGCGACCGTTAATAAGATGTATTTTGAGAGTTATGGTGACGACGCAGAGCTGACTGGTGTACCTGGATCAGGTACGAATCTCCCAGCAAACGACCCATCTACGGCCCCTGAAGCGAGCTACTTCCGGATGACGGGGTTTCAGCTATTGCGACGAGCGATACAACACCTCCCACCATTCATGGACGTGCTCTATCCCCAGTTAAGGACTGGTGATACAGGCAACACCCTTTTCGTGATCCACCAAGCTAGCCGTGCCGCAATGAATCTCGCTGAGAAGATCGGCTTTCCAGAAGATCGCCTTGTCCGCACCCTATCGGAGTACGGAAACTGTGTAGGCGCCTCACTCCCACTCACCCTCAACAAAGCCATCCAATCAGGAAAACTAAAGCGTGGCCAGAAATTCGTAATGGTTGGAACCGCCGCTGGTGTCACCTACGGTGGGGCAATAATCACATATTAGAGGTCTCGAATCACTCGCCTACGTTTAGCGAGCCCCCCTTGAGGCCATGTGTCTACACGTGTGATCTTTGGTGTAGAGCAACCCAATTCTAGGTAGAGCTCTTTCAGGCCTGAAGAGACAGCTTCTCTGGTCTCAACAGTTTCTGGGAGAAGGTACAACTCCAACTCATTAGGTGCGATCTGACGAACACCATAGTCTGATAGCGTCGGAGCCGACATTAGAACTCGGCGACGGATAAAGTCGGCAAAAATTTCACGAGGTGACTCCCCTTCGCGTTGACCCTGTAAAATATCACCAACCCTGCCCTCTACGGAAGAGATCGCAGTGCAGGGAGAACCACATGGACATGGCTCTTTGCGAAGATGTAAAACGTCATCTAGTCGGTAGCGTATTATCGGCTGTGTCCTACGGCGATAGTCGGTGATTATTGGGACAAACCTGTGGTCATCAAGATACTCTCTCTCAAATATGATCGTCTCTTCATTGAGATGTAGGGTACCCCTGGAACAGGTTGTACCTAGAAGACCCTCTGTAGCCTGATAGACCTGATGAATTTTCTGGCCAAACACCACCTCAAACCTCATCTCATCTATTGGATCCAAGGGCTCAGCCACTGAGATGATTCGCTCTGGCGCGAGGCTAACCTCACCAGACTCAACTCGTTCTGCTAGCTGACGCAGTAGCGAGGGCGGGGCGACTACTATGGTTGGCTGTAGCAATCTCAATCTATCCAATTGGCTCTCTAGCTCATCAAATAGGTCAAAAAACTCAAATCGAATTCTACGAGAGGCCGTGCGCTCATAAAGGGAATTGTTTGCCCGTAAAAAGAAGGCTACACGGTCTCGGCGTAGCGAAATAATGTGTCTAGGGATCACCTTGGCCAATATCGAGCCAGCCCACTGAGCCTGTTCACGCAATGAGGCCACAAACAGTCCCAATTTACCGCTAGTCCCCGATGACAACCCGACAGTCAACCCCTGAATCTCAGCAGAAAACTCTCTGCTCTCTTCATCTGCCTTTGCCAGCTTCATAGCTTGCTCCAGAGATACCCCCGCGGTGTTGAGTTGATCGAAATTAGCCATCATTTCAGATTTTCCAATAGTAGAAATCGTCCGCCAGTCAGAGGCATCTTTGCCTCCAAATCGTTCTGCGGTGAATGGGGAGTTCGATAAAACCCACCTGAGATGTCTAAGAACCATCCGAGATTGTCTAGCTAGCAACCTTTCCCTTGTACGAACAGGAAAGTGTCGATTCCTAATATACTCAACAACAAACGCCCAAGCGTTCACTGGTTCGCCTTTAAGTGAGACAAGAATCGCTCAATCCCAACCATGGTCGAGACCTTAGGCTGGTAGCCCAATTCGCTACGCGCTCGGCTAATATCAAGGGTGAGGCTACCAGTGAGTATCCCTACTGAGTACCTAGTCAGAAGCGGCTCAACTTTTGGCCTAAAGGTGCGATGAAACCATTCTAAAACCGTTGCCGCAAAAATTGCTTTTTTGGTGCTAATACGCTTGGTTGGGAACTCTAGCCCAAGAGACTCGGTGACGTGCCTGAGAACATACCAGAGCTTTATCTCTTCGCCATCTGTAATATTGAACACGCGTCCTGGGGTCACATTATCAACAGACGCGGAGAGTATGCAGGCCTCAACACAATTATCGATGTACGTGAAATCAAGGGTCGCTGTCTCGTCTCCAATAATCTTAAACCTGCCAGATTCAATGTTGCGTAGTAACCGAGGAAAAAGAGCCGTGTCACCAGCACCGAATATGGCCCTCGGACGAAGAACTACCGCGTGTAATCCGCGACTTACAGCCTCCGAAACGACCGACTCCGCTTCGAGTTTTGAGGCGGCGTATATATTCACTGGCTCTAACGGTAAAGAGGCGTCTTCACTTACCCCTAAGGCATCTTTAAACCCAAAGTATACGGCTGGGGTTGAGATGTGTACAACACGCTTGACTCCAGCGTCAAGGCAGCCCTCCATCACGTTCCGAGTACCCTGGACATTGGCCTCCCAGAAGTCAGCCCTAGTCCCCCAAACCGATGACTTAGCCCCACAGTGAAAAACCCAGTCCTTACCCTCACACAGCCTAGCTATACCATCTCGATTATCTAGCCCGCAGGGTTCGAACAGGACACCGTCACTCGACAAGGCGGCGCCGCGTTCCATTGAGCGTCCTGTCCCAGTGACCTCGTGCCCCAAAACAGACAAATGACGGGCCAGCGCTCCCCCAAGAAATCCCGTCGCACCTGTGACCAAGACTCGCATAACTCAAATATCCCCTGCTAACTTACCCCTCATATATCAGAGGTAACGGTGAACAACCAGTCAGCTAAACACCAGAGCTAGAGGCAACAAGGGAGGATGGACACGAGACAGCAAGGTTTAGAGCCACAAGGTGTGAGTCTCTTCTTTTTCCTCAATAGCTCCTGACTTTAGCCACCCAGCAATGGAGGGTCCCAGAAGGTCTGAGGCACACCAAGCACGTACCGCCAGTGGGAGGCTATTCAACACAGCTCTATCCTGACGCAAAAGCATACCTAAGAAGGGTCTCATGAGCGCAAACACCAACCGCGCTAGGGGGTGTCGTCCATACATAATTATATGAAGGCGCATTACATCGACCTCAACGGGCGTAAAGATTAGCACGATCCTAAGTCGTAGAAATTTTGGCCCTAGGTAATCTAATTCGGCGATATTGGGTGCCCTGTATCTACCGATAGACCTTGCGATCCCGACACCGAATATTCGCTGGAAAATCCCCGAGCTTGCACCTTCATCCAGATAGATTGCCTCTACAGAGTCTGCTGTCGACTTGACCCGTACCTGGACTGATTTCCGCCTATCTTCAAATCTAAGGAGGTTCCCGTGTACGTAGTGAGTGTGCGTAGCATCTAAGAAATTCTCTAGGGCGTTGAACAACCCTGACTGGAGCTCATATGTGCCCGAAATAGACCTGTAGCTCTTGTCTTTAGATAGCGCTAGTTCAGGTGGGTTACCTAGTGGGCGACCAAGGCTGACCCATATTACCCCGTGGACCTCCACGCACCTATAGGAACGGGCACGGCACACTTCGCCAGATTTAGTTGCTGGGTTGAAGCTACACCCACCGCTCTTATCAAACTGATAGCCGTGATATCCACAATGGAGCCTATCGGAGACGACCTTGCCCCGTGATAGGGGATAGCCCCTGTGCGGGCAGCGATCGGAGAATGCCACAACTTCTCCCTCCAGCCTCACTATCGCTATCTCTGTGCCGAGAACAGTACACGCTAAAGGCTTATGTTTTAGCTTTACGCTAGATTCAACCGCTAGCCATTGATCTTTCAGGCGTTCAAACTCTGGGTGAGACTTCATAGGTTGTTTCTGAGCATCATGGGGGAGATAATAGACTTAGTAATAATTCGTAAGACTAGCCAAGGTAACCTCTGCCTCATCGGCAGGTGACGATTGAACACCGCATTGTATTCCATAAAAGATCTAGCTCCCCTAGCCTGCTTGTAGGCGGCGACCCCAGCGCTACAGTGCACTATCTCTTCGTTGTCTCGACCGCTCTCAATCATATCAAGATAGGCGAGGCGGTATAAACCCTCCTTCTGGCTAACCTCTGTGTCGTAACCTAGCAGCGGTGCGGTTCGCACACCATTAAAGCCAAATGTGGCGGCGACCGCATCTATCACACCATCTCTGCGATGAACCCGAAAACACCAAAGCCTCTCCCTCCAAAGATGGGTGATCATCTCGGTCGTAAATTTCGGATTATAGTGAGAGTATTTATCGATATAAAGCTTCTCGTATAGGTCGTGAATCCGACCCATATCGTCCTCACAGAGCTCATCGTGTTCCAACGGACTATAGGTAGTTCTTCGTTGAAGTCGCTGATCATTCTTTATGTTATTCTTGTTCCAGACCGTAGGATCATCGTCGAACAATATGTGGACACGACGACTCATGACCATCTTTGCCCCTAGATCTTTTAGGTGGGTAAAAAGGTCCCGACGCAGACCTAGGTCAATAGACCTGAACAATACGCTGTGATCTGGGTACCGCTCTTGGAGGGTCTCGGTGATGGCCTTAATGTGTGGACGAGTGAGGCTAGCATAGAGGTTGGTAGAAAGAAGCCAATTGTTGACCATCACAACCTTATTCAGCTTGCCCCACTTAGCGAGTCTCCTCAATGGCCACACTAGGACACTCGACAACAGCCTTAATGAGGCGCTATCTAGATGAGCTATCTCATCCTTTGCGCAGTCGATGTAATGGCTCTGGGGAGCGGTAACATACGATTCATCCTCTCCCCTAGAGGCCACTGTGTATGGCAAAGCAAGCCCATCGACCACTAAGACACAGACATCCGTGTCAGTATTCTCGATAAAATGGCTACTACCATTAACCATAAACGGCGTGATGTATCGGCGTAAAAACTGCGCGTCCGCTGTCTCTGGCCACTCGACATCATCAATTTCAAGCGCTGTATAGCAGCTAACCTTCAAACTCTCACCTCACTCAACTCGCTGACAATATTCTATAGGCGCAAGAAACCTAACCATTCCATTCAATATCTAGGGTTGTCGCCTCGGTTATAGATATCCTGTTTCGGGCTGCTACTTTCGCGAAGGCAAACATTGTACTTAACTGACCAACAAAAGGCCAAAGATCTCCCTTGCTATAGATCACATCTCTTCCACCCCAAAAATCGCGGAACCACCTGCCAATTGACCACTTCAGACAAGCCTTAGGGAAACCATAGAGCAGCATTAATGTGCCAAGCATGGCCTTGTGGTTGGGATCAGGCCTAACCGCCACACCCTTAGAGCCCAATATTGCGCTGACAAGAGCTTCGCCCTCCCCAAACAGGTGGACACCGCTAGTCGAGCGCGGATTACACTCAATGGGGAGCGTACGTCCATCAGGCGAAGTAATAAAGTCGAAAGAGATCTGTCCTGTGAACTCAATTTTCGAGACAAAGTCCTCCACCCACTGGTCTATCTCAGGCAGCGGAGAGCTCTTGAAAAAGATGCTCGAACCCTGCCCTGCCTTATGCGTGGTCTTATAGGTCGCGTGGGCCAAGAGTCTTCCACTGTGAACGACACTGTAGGTACACCGTTGCTCTGTGCCAAGATACTCCTGCGCAATCCAGACCCTCTCATCTCCGATCTCTACCCCCTCAACGTCACTCATCTTGCGAGGTAGTAAAATCACGTCATTTCCAAAGCGTGAGTAGGCTGGTTTCAGAACTATATCGTCACCCCTACCGATTACAGATGCAAGCTCTTCTCTACTCGTCAACATTTCAGTCTTAGGGATCTCAAGCCCCAGTTCTCGCACCCTCTGAACAAATGCATACTTGTCATGTAGCTGGCGAAGTTGATCGATTGAATCCGTAAATAAGAGGCATGAAGCAGGCAGTTGCTCTTTAATCATCGCTAGATGAAACACCTCTTCGCATGTAGGCACTACCATCTGGATATTGTTGGCTGTGATGATCTCTGTCAACCTCTGAGCAAATTCCTCAATAGAATCTCTTGGTGGTGGCAGGTCAAAACACTTAGCAACAGCTGTTGAATTCTTGCATAGATGGGCTGAAAAACTTTCCGCTACAAATACCGTATGACCCGCACGATTGAACATACGGGCTAGGTCTAGAGCTACAGGGGCGCGGCCCCCAGTGATGAGGATATTGGTAGGGTTTTTATCCGAACTCGGGTCCCTAATGAATGGGCCTCCTAACTTAGGCTGTCGAGAAAGTACTTCACTTGAAAGAGGCTCGGTCAACGTTCAAACCTCCGCCACTCTCCGCCAATGAGCCTCTCATGTGGCAAGAAATTACTCTTGTAGTTCATATGGCTACAGGCCTCGATGTATAGCCCTAGATAGTAAAACTCCATGCCCTGTGAGCGAACCCATGAAGTCTCGGCGAGTACGGAAAAGACCCCCAAGCGGCGGCTTGAGAGGTCTGGATCAAAATAGAAATAGACAGACGATACAGAGATCTCTCCGATATCAACGATACTTACCCCAACCAATCTATCGTTAAGATGGTAGCGGATCTCGGCTGTAAAGGTGCAGCTGTGAACAAGCCAATTAGCATAGTGATCCTCGGATATTGGGTCATCTGCCAGACCTCTTTCGAGCTTGTGTCGATTAAATAGCGCTATCCTTTCCTCATCTACAATAGCGGGACCTATTGTTACCCCTATGTCCTGGTTACGCCTTACAGTGCGCCGTTCTGACTTTGATAGGACAAAGTCACGGACAGGTATTCTTATGGCCTCACACGCGCTGCACTCACCACATTCGGGTCGATACATCAACCTGCCAACTCGCCTGTCAGAGAGGGCTAACAGTTCATCTAGGTGAGCCTTTTCTACACCCTTCTCATAAAACCTAAGCGGCAGCGTAGCGATCTGATCGTCCAAGTATGGACATTGGTGAGGGGTCGCATCAATCTCTCTTGCCTTTTTCAACAGCGCTCCACCATACCTTTTCGCTTCGTTCTGGTATAGACTATCGTATAAAGCGCATTTTGAGGACCGCATAAATTGCTAATAAAAAAATCTGTCAACGGTGGTGTCACCACCATAACTCTCAACAGACCTAAGAAGGCCAACTCCTACAACAGATCTATGCTAGAAGAGCTAGAGGCTGCAATAAGCGATGTCTCAACAAATGTAGTAGTCATTGAGAGCGAAGGCGACGGAGCTTTCTGTGGGGGCGCCGACCTCAAAGAGATCGCCAAAGCCACACCAGAAGATGCAAAAAACTTACTGTCACAGAGGGTTTTTCAGAAGATAGCCTCAGCCCAATGGGTCTCGATCGCAGCTGTACATGGGGCGGCGGTAGCAGGCGGGTTTGAACTGGCGCTCGCTAGCGATCTAATAGTGTCGAGTGAGAGCGCTACGTTCTCACTTCCAGAGGTCTCTCTAGGCCTAGTACCATCAGCAGGAGGGTCAACACGGCTACCTCTATCTGTTGGGCTACACCGAGCAAAGGAGGTGATATTAGGTGGCAAAGTTCTCGACGCGCAGACAGCGAAAGAGTGGGGAATCGTAAGCCGAATATCAGCTAACGCGAGAGTCGAAGCACACACCTGGGCTGAAAGTTTTGTCTCCAAAGACAAAACTGCTCTGTCTATGGCTAAAAAGCTTCTAAGTAATGATCTTGAGGAATCATTGAGCCAAGAGCGAAATGCGGAGGCAACACTCTACGCTAAACGAAATAACCCCTAAGCAGAGACAACTGTTACAGACTGGTCAACCTCTGCTAGGTCAACATGCACCACAGTATCTGGGAAAGTCCCATCAGCATTCTTAGCTAAAACAGACATTGGCCTATCAAATGTATCGGGGCTACGGACACCCGTTGTTGTCACCACCCACCGACGATCATCGAGCTGCAGAATCGTTCCTGGTGGGTAACACCCTAGTTTATTAACGAAGAGTTGCAATAATACGGGGTCGTACTCCGTACCTCCAGCAGCCACCATTCTTCCCATTGCGACAGCTGGACTCATTAGAGCACCCCCTTCCCTGTTTCGGGTAAGGTTCTCATAATCATCAGCAATATGGACAATCCTCGCAAACAGTGAAGGCTTCTCGGAATTATTAGCTGGTAAGTGGTGCTGAAGAGCTACGAGCATTCTCCTTATCTTTGCCTCGTGAAACCCGCGCTGCCTCAACAGTACCCTTAAACCCATGGAGGTATGGTTGTCCTTTTCTACGGCTCCTCCATCTCGATAGGTGTATCCAACGTCATGGAACATCGCTGCCACACCTAGATCAGAAAGGCTAGCATCTGGGAGACCAAGGGAGCTCCCAATAAGTAGGGATAATGCGGCGACCTGGATCGTGTGACTTATATATAGAGGGACGTCATCGCCACCCATATCACTCATAAGCTGCTGATCGTTATCACCGCGAGTTAGTTCAATCAGATCTGTTATGACACGCCTCATGGGAAGGGGGTTGGGAAGCCTGTTTTTAGCTAGATTCCTCCAGGTCTCCTCTACTAAACCGACCGACTTACCACAGACCTTTCTAAATTCACGCCCTGTATCTAGGTCTCCTCCATCAACCTTAGCTTTGAACCTAAATGTGGGCGACAGATCTATGAAATTAATCGTGTGTTTTACCAAATAGGCCTCATAAAGCAGTCGAGCTCTCTTACCACCCCCTGCATCGATTGAGACCCTGTGAAGCAGTAGCCTAAGCTCTCTATCTGTCGCAGCCCTATGAAATGAGAGTCCGCCTATGCCGTGGCGGTCAAATGCTATACAAAGGTCAGTCCCGGTCTCATCTGATGCCTGAAACCTAATCCTGATGTCATTGATATAGATCTGCTTTTCAACCATTGCTAAGTGAATCGTGCCCAAAACTCCTATTAGCTGCTCTAAACTAGCCCTCAGCTGCTCAATTGGAATATCGAACGCTGAATTGTTGTAATCATGGATCTTTGTGAGCCTAATTACCGATGCCAAACACTTTGAAAAGACCTCTCCTTGCTCGCGAACCCGAACACTTAATTTCTCCTCATCGCCTGCCGTGGCCATACCCATGGTCTTGCCAATCTGATCTTGTGACTCTGAATAGTCTCTCTGATCCTGATCACTTCTAGGCTCTTCAGTATCACTCATCCCCACTCCCCTCTGTGGTCTGGTAGCTGCTATGCTTTAGCTTACGATCCGACAGTAAGCGGTGCCTTGTAATCCTTGCACGAACACACAATCTATGGACCTTTTCCCCTGAACGCTTACTCAAGCGCTGTAAAAGCTCATCTGCCAGCTCATCTGTAATAAGGGTCAACCCAGCGATAGCGCACACATCTTGCCCTCTCTGAACTGGTTTTAGTTTACCAAAAAGACCTTTAGGTTTAATCCACTCAGTGAACACCTCTAAAGCGCTCTTAGGATCCACCGTAGCCATAGCCCTACCGGAGGCTTCTGCCTCTAGATCTGACAAGTTTAAGGCGTGACCAAGAATATGCCTCAAAAGGTATGGGAAGTCTCTTCGATCACCTCTAGAACACAACAACTCAAGAGCACGAACTCGAAAAATCTCATCCTTAAAATTCAATGCTTGATGCACTACAGGGCGAACCTCTGGCCTATTGATTTGCGCCTCCATCATATGAAAACACTGTAGACGTACTTCGTTATCCTCACTGCTGGCTAACTCGGACAACATCTGCATAGCTCGGTCGTTATCGACGGCCTCTAGAACTCTTAGTAAGTCGGCAGCAACTGGACCTGTCGCCCCCCTCATTGACTCAACAATTAGCTCCGCACTGTCGACACCAAAGTGCTCCAATAGCTGACGCAGGATACGCCTAGCGTGAGCAGTCCTTATCTCACCCAGTAGCGACAATAAGACTGAGACGTGTTCACCAGGAAGCAGACTCAAGAGGGTGTAAAAGGTTGGCGGTGGGTGCTGTGCCGAAGAGGGTAATGATCTAACCAGCCTCCCAAGAGCGAAAGCGTTGGCGAACTTCTGAAGGACCGCGTGGATTACGTGGTCTTCATCCATCTCAAAAGCATAGTCTGTGAGTAGCTCTAAGAGTTTGATTAGGTTGGTCAACTGGCCTTGTGTAAGACAGAAATCTCTGACCTCCAAGATTAGAGGCATAAACTCATCTGGTGATACATGGCCATCGCCGTAAAGATCTAACTCCAGCAATGACGACACAAGGTTCAGGCAATCCTGACCCAAGCCGCTGCCTCCGTCCTCAAGTAGAAGCTCCTCTAGGTCATCATCGTCTACAAATTGATACTCCACTACTGCTGGTGCTGGCAGCTCAGTTAGAGGGCTGTCAAGGTCGACCTTTAGAAGCTCCTGTAAAAGAGCCTCATCGTCTTCATCTGTAACCTGATTAGAGTCCTCCTCTTGCCAGTCTAGCTCTGACTCCAAAAGTTGATTCAGAGCTTCGGCGAGCTCCTCTTCACTCATCCCCTCTTCAGTGACAACCTCCTCATCATCCGCAACAAAGCCCTCTACAGCATCAACCTCAATAGCTTTGAAACCCGCCTTCCATAAAAGAGTGACAACATCATCTTCGTTTACTCGTACACCAGAATATCGAACAGACAGAATCTCCAAGAGCCTTAGCAATTCACTCCACTCGACCCCCTTTGCGATAACTAGCCTCCTAACACCATCCCTAAACAGCTTGAAAGCAAGGGACTGCTCACGATCTGTCTGCTCATAAACAACCTCTTCATCTACTCTCAGTTCAAAGGGTAATACCTGTAAATCCATAGCGCCGTATGATGCCAAATAATCCCGAAACCCAACCTCTATTGACTCCAAAAATGAGGCTACTGCACTGTTAGTAGGGTCGTATAGGGTAAAGGAGCGTGCCGCTCTGTCCAGAGATATCAGCGCTGTATTTGCTGCAACAGCTTGGTCAGACGCCCCCATGGCTAGGCCCGCCTTCGTTCCACCCTGAACAATTAATTCCTCTAGATCGGCGAGTTCGTCCCCCTCTTTCACCTCCTCTAATGAATCTGCCTCTTCAACCTCACCGACCATACGCGCCGTCTCAGACCCCTCGAAAGAGTCGCTGCTATTTTCTGGGGTTTCTCCCATTATTAGCCCTTTTCAGTGAATATCGATTCCATCGTTGAGCATGATGATACCACTAAGGCTATACTCCACGACAGGTTGGAACGAAATAAATGCACTGGCTCCCTAAAATAATCTCTGTTGGCACCGCCACACCACCAAACAGGTTTGAGCAAAGGTCAATGCCCAAACGTTTTGGCGTGACTGATCAAAGAATAGCCTCTCTATTCAACTCAAAACACATACAGTCGCGGCACCTATACATAGACGAGGTCGATGGCGGTGGCGTCCCCAACGAGAACCGAGAACAGTTAATAGCTAAGCAAGTGAGCGGAACCCTCGACATGGGAGTCCGAGCTATTGACCTAGCAATCGAGAAGGCTGGGATATCAAGAAAGGAAATAGACTACCTCTGCTGTATCACCACCAGCGGGTTCCTATGTCCTGGGGTTAGCGCACTTCTCATAAAAGAGATGGGCCTCAGGGAGGACTGTTCTAGGTCAGATATCGTGGGCATGGGCTGTAATGCCGCGCTTAATGGACTCAACCCCGTAGCAAGCTGGGCTAGAAGCAACCCGAACAAGAACGCTGTGATGGCATGTATCGAGGTGAACTCAGCGGCCTATGTGTTTGACCACACGCTTAGGACAGCTATTGTTAACTCACTATTCGGAGATGGCTCTGCTGCAATAGTCGTTCGATCTGGTGAAGAAGCCTCTGACAAATCAGATCAGCTACTGCCAAAATTAATAGACTTCAACTCTCACCTAATACCAACAGCTTTTGATGCCATGCGCTTCGACTGGGATATGTCACACGGTAAATGGAGCTTCTTTTTAGATAGAGATATCCCATATGTGGTGGGGGCCAACGCAGAAGCACCAGTCACACGACTACTTTCAGCTAACAATCTAAAGCCTCGCCACATAAAACATTGGCTAGTTCATTCGGGTGGGAAAAAGGTAATAGACGCAATAAAATATAACATTGGCCTAACTACCCACGATGTAAGACATACAGTCTCTGTCCTCAGGGACTACGGTAATATTTCATCTGCCTCCGTCTTGTTCTCTTACGAGAGATTAATAAAGGAGGGGTCGATAAAGGGTGGCGACTATGGTGTAATGATGACAATGGGGCCTGGCTCTACAATCGAAACAGCCCTAATACAATGGTAAGACAGGCATCTGAAAACAGGAGCAAACAATGGTCTTTGAGACTCTAAAACTTACGGAAGACGGCGAAGTTGCTACCATAACGCTGGACAATGGGTCTGGAAACTTCATCAACACCAAAATGATACTAGAGCTAACATCAGTTTGCGACCATCTAGAAGATGAATCAACAGCTAAAACAGTAATTATCAAAGGAGCTGGGGGCTGCTTCTCAGAGGGGGTAGACTTCCGAGACTTCCACCCAGATAAACCTATGGACATCCACGGCTTCAACAAGTGGGAAAAGATCTGTAGACGGCTTGAGAATTTACCCATGACTACTGTCGCAGTGATTGACGGTGCCGCCTATGGCGGTGGATTCCAGATGGCTCTTGTATGCGACCTAAGGATATGCACCTCGAGCTCTACACTCCAATTACCAGAGGCGCATTTGGGCTTCATCCCTGGCATGGCCTCTTTCCGACTCGCAAAATACGTAGGGTTGGGGCACGCAAAGAGGATTATAATCACATGTGCAAAAGTGGCAGCGGAAGAGGCTAGGCAGCTTGGCATTATGGACCATATCGCCGACAGTAGTGATTCTGGGACAGCCTGGGCCTTAAATGCACTTGGACCAAATCATTCAGTTGCTGTAACGCTGACTCGAAGGCTGCTTAATGAGAGCTTTACCGACTCATGGGAAGATGCCGTTGGGCACTTCCTCGCAGCCCAGCATCGCAGTATTTCCCAGACTGCATTTCTGGAGACGATCAGAAAAGAAACCAACGATGTTTAATTACAGAGCCTAATATGACCTCAAAACAGACCAAGCTATCTCCCTTTGAGGTGAATCCAGACGTGATGGATAACATTAGGGCTATGCAGAACCGAGACTGCTCACAGGTGGCAAATCTACATGTGGCGGCCATGGGTGACTCTCTTTGGGCCAAACTTGGACACAGATTCTTAACGGAGATCTATAAGGGTTTAGTCGATTCGCCATACTTTTTAGGGTTTGTTTACGAAGAGCTAAATTTAGACAAAAGCTCTCGAATAAGGGGGTTTATAGGGGGGTCTACTAACACCAGTAAAATGATGTCAGCCCTCTTCAAAAGCCGGTGGCCTATTCTCGCCATTTCGGCGGCACCCAAGCTTGCATTGTCGCCTTCCCTGTGCTCAAGGCTGTTCGAGACTGGACGATATTCATCTAGGTCAAACACTGAGGGTCAGAATATCCCAGGAGAGTCCTTGTTTTGCTCATTTGAGCCAGAGCTAAGAGGTTTGCGGGTATCTGGTCATATCAACAAGGTGCTCTTTGACGATCTGTTAGCTCGTGGTCACAAGCTTGTTAAGGTGACAACTGAGGTCGATAACAAAGGGGCCAACAGACAGCTCACCTCTTGGGGTTTTGAACGCCAAGAGGTCTTTAGATTCTATGGGAAAGATATGGTCAGGTACGTGCTAGATCTACGGTCCTGTGAGCGCGTTGAGCCAATAAGTCGCCACCCCGCCGTCTAGTTTCCAGCCCTTGCTTCCGATTGATCTTTTACCCAGATTGTAGCCTCCTCAAGGCCACTGTTTACCAGCATTCTGCGTAATATGCCTGGAACCCAGCCCTTAAGCCTTACATCTATAGAGTAAAGGACTTGAGTCCAACCTTCTCTACGGGTTGGAGTGAACTTCCAGAAACCTACTGAGTCGTCTAAATCAGAATTCCTAGAGTAATCCAAAGTCCAGGTGATCCATCCATCGTCACGGCTATGTTGGTGGCGACTGTACCACTCTACACCGAATCCAAGAACACTTGTCTTCATGCGGACACATGGTGAACAGTTAGGCCCTGTGTAACCCTCTGTCTCATTCATAGAATCAATCCAGTTTGGGTACTGATTAAAATCGAGAACAACGTCCATTACAACATCTGGAGTGGCGTGAACCCAAAAAATGGCTACGCCCTGCCCTCCCTCACCTTGGTCAACCTGCTTCATTACAGTTTCACCATTCATTAATTGTACCATCTCTTGGCGCGATATATCCACATCAGGTGGAGCGCCAGAATAGGATGGGAGTATACCCTGATGCTCATGAGGAATATTTGGATCTGACGCCATAGATGAAGAGGAAACCCCCAGGCCTAAAGAGCATACAATCAGCCCGAAAAGAGAGACTGGTCTAAGTAATTTACTGAATATCATTGACGAACTCCATATTGTCATTCTTATCTAGTTCCTTTATACGCGTCTTGGAAAGATTTATTCCAAACTGTTTGTTAATGTTCGACGCTCAGATCCTCTCCAGCCATCCTCCTGCCCCCGAGTCGGCGTTATCGGCGACACTTTATCTTCAGCCAGACCGTAGACTGCCTGCTCGCCATCAACACCTCTCACGACATGATCTCCCAAATGTTCAAACCGTTCTGGCGTACAGTTTGCTACCGCCTGAGTAACCACGATTCTTCGGCCTAACCGCTTTGAAAGCCCCTCAAACCTTGAGGCCAAATTGACCGTTGAACCGATTACGGTAAAATCCAAACGCGACGCCGCACCAATATTACCCTGTTCAACCGCCCCTAAATGCAGTGCCACACCGAAACCTAAGTCATGCTCAAGTTGATCAGATTCATTCAAGGCGTCAATCAATCCCTCCAGCTTCTGCAGAGACAACAGCGCTCTGGCGCTGGCCTCAGCTGGATCGCCATCGACATAGAAAAGAACTAGTGCTCCGTCACCAATAAATTTTGATATCTCTCCACCGTTGGGGGTTATTGAGTCATAAAGGCACTGATAGAAGTGGTTGGCACGGCGAACAAGGCCAGAATTACCAACAAGCCCCCCTGATTCAGTAAACCCTCTAATATCAACAAAGCCAACCACCGCTTCTAAGGTGTGAATATCACCCCTTCTAAGGTTGCTCTTTAGGACAGCTTGAGCTGACCTTGGACCTAAATATGTGGCGAGAACACTCTCCATACTGATTCTGGTAGAATGAACTTCTATTGACTGGGCCAGTATCGATCTTATTGATCGAATGTCTTCAATGTCTCTCTCTGAAAAGCCTGTGCTTGATGATGTTGAAAAGCTAATAAATGAGTCATCTGCGTGCACCATCTCCAGTGATACAGCAATATAGTCGGTAGCACCCATAGACTTAAGGTCATCTAATATTGGAAAACTTGGCTCAGGTGTTGAACCATGAAGCCGACAGCGGACCTCACTCCACCCTGCCTGCAATAGGTAAAAAGGGCTATTTTGGAACACATCTTCTGACATGTGGCCGTGTCCCGTTTCGTAGACAAAAACATGGTTGTTGTCGAACCTATACACCTCCTCAGACAAAATCTTGTCGGTCTTAGGTGGTGCGACAAACCCTGAACCGCCCGCCTTCCATACGTAGACTGATGATACTCTTTCAGAATGAAGAGTCGGAAGTAGGAGATTAACCCTAAAGAGTGAAAGTTCTGCTCTGTTTAATTCAACACAGAGGCCGTTTAGCAGCTCTACTACTGTCGCGTACCCTCTGCCCTTAGACAGTAGCCAGTCTTGAATTTGCTTCACTAACAAGCACCACTCTCCAACTAGAATCCAGCCGTTACGGAGACAGTATACAGATCAATTCTAGGCTCACCATTCCCTGCTAGATCATCCGACAAGAACAGGTGCCCCCCTTGAACCTCGAGGTCAACCTCCATCTGTTCTAGACCAATAGCGCCTCCTGAGACTTCATAAGACAGGGCCCAATCAAGCTCTACACCTAGAGCGTCGCCTGTGGAGACCTCGTTGTGGTGAGTCATGGGGGTGCCGCCAGCACGAAAGCTATAGAACGGCTGAGATATTGGGGCGGTAGCTGTCGCTCGAGTAACACCAGTTCTAACCTCTAAGTTCTGATTTGACTCAAATGGCTTGGCCTTTATGGCTAACTGCTCGAACCTAGCTCGCCTAAAGGCACCCTCTGTTGTCACCGTTTCTACGCCGTCAGGAGGTGACCCTGAATACTGCGGGTCACTCAACAACCCAAAAGTGCCAACCTCAACACCTGCCATAAACTGATCAAACAGGACCGCACCTACCTCAAAGTCCCTATCAAATGAGAAATCGGAGGTGGTTCCGTCGTCGGGATTAGAGTCACCAGAAGCCCAGCCTGCTTGGGCTCTTAGAGTCAGCCTGTCGTCTGGAGCAACTAACTCAAGGCGACCCACTCCTCCACCAGACAGTACCTGCACCATGTCTCTTGAAGAATAGGTTGTGGCTCTGTCTGTTTGACCACCGATAACGGCGCCCTCGCCTGAAAGTCGAAGATCTAGGCTTCCCAGACTCACTATTGGTAAGTCGAAGAAAAAGTCTATCATTCCTGCGTCTGTTGCTCGCTGTTCAGATAGCTCTACTTGGTGGCGCATAACAGCATAAATTCCCACGGCCTTATCACTATTCTTCCATAAAGCTGAGCCCAGAACCTGTGTTGCTGAAGAGCCATCCCCTAGAAGATCTGCCATATCATCACTAAGGACCTGATCCACAGCTGCTGTTACGTATAGGGGAAGTTCGGCCTCCCTACCACTACCAAAGGGTGTTGAAGTCAGGCGTAGCCTTATTACACGGTCTCCAAACTCACTGTACCCAAACCAATTATCGCGTGTACCGTCATTTGCGACCATACCAAGCCCCCAGTCGGATGTGACAAGACCCACCTGCCATGACCCGACTCCAGAGACTCCAGAAATAGCTAGCTTTCTCGGTAACACACCTTGTAATGATATGGCTGACCTTCGGCGTTCGTCGCCTTCTCCGTGGAGCCACTCATCACCAGCAAGCTGACCTGATAGAATATCGAACTCTGCGACAGCGCTGGCTCCAAGCAGTTCAAACTCTGAACTAACTCTTACTCTAGAGTCGACCCACCGGGAGTGGTTGAGGTTATTTCCGTGAGCATCTATTGCAAAGTCTGTAAGCTCGCTCCCTATGGTCCTAACCTCGACTGCGCTCTCACCAGCTACCGCCACTTGGGATAGCGCCAGTGTACTGAGGAATGAACAGATAACTTTAGTACTAATCATTGGTCCATCTCCCTCATAAATTCACAGTCCCAGGTGGCCAAACAAGGCTCGTCTATCAATTCCTGGCCACGGGTCTGAAAATACCTAGCGATCTGGTTGATCGCGAAGCTGTTTATATCGAAGCCCAGACCAGGATTGGGTGTTGAGAACCCATGTTGACCATCTGGCTTAACATATGGAAGCCTAAGACCTACCATCCCAGATGATGTCTCATGGGTTATCCTAAGCGGTGCGTCCGACGGGGCATCAAAGTCATCTGTACCGTTGTCGAGGTCATCAGCATCAAACAACATAGGGGTACCGTCTTGCTGAGCATAAGGGCCGTGCTTCGCGATACCATTCACCACGAAGCGCTCTATCAGCCAGCGGTCAACGGTCATTCCGTACCTCTCGTCTACCTCCTCCGTCTCGATATACCCAGCAGCTCTAGCCATAGCTATACCTGTTGCAACAGGAACAATCATGTCACCAGGACAGGGCATAATGAGGTGGTTTATCGGCTCCCCACCGAGCTCCTCAAATGGCTCCTCCACCAAATGAGGCATGTAAGAGATCGGATCTCCAGGCTCCGTAGCCATTGCTGTAATCATAACAAGGCGGCGATATTCGGGTGTGGCTCGAATATGACCGAGACCATGAGAACCAGCAACTAATGTAGAGCCACCTGTAAATGTGACGCCTTCAACGACTACATCCTCAAGAAACGTGTCGAATAGCGCTATCTCTTCACCTTCAGCATCGTAGACATAGATGGCTAAACGATCACCGTAGTCTTCGCTGTTATCCGCAATGTAGACCTCTTCGTCAACAGGACCATCTAGAGGCATACCTGATAACTCTCGCTTCTCAAAATAGTCTGCGGCATCAGCAGCTATCCCAACCCTGAACGAGCCATCATCTGGGACCGCGATCTCCCGAACCTCTCCGTTGTCGAGGTTTTCTACGACCACTCGACCACCAATGGGTACTGTGTCCAGTCGACCAACTGGAATTTCAACCATCTTAGTTACACTGTTTACTAACTGGACAACCCTCAAACCTGTATCGTCGGGGATACCGATAATCATAGGTGACATCAACCTACCATGAACAGCTTCCACAACACCTGGTAGCGGTGATCTACCTCCAACATCCATCAATCCACCACCAGGCACAATAGATGCAGAGGCGGACAGATCTGGCTCAACTGCTGCGAAAATCGCAGTGTTAATTCCCCCTAAAGAGCCTCCAGCCGCAAATGCATCGTAGCCAGGACCACCTATGTCGGGGACACCGTTACCATCCCAATCACAAGAGAGGACCTCTTCTTCGCCCATGGCCATGGTGGTCTCACCACAAAGTGAAATGCTCCTGTGTAACATCATCCAGTCAACCACTGCTTGGCGTACCATATCCCGTGTATGAAATGGATCTGCTATCCATTGATCGCCGCCTGACTCATTCTGTCCATCGTTATTTAAATCGGCGTATCTTGAGTCCAATAGGTGCGTAAAGAACGGATAAAGCCCTGCTGGCGGCAATAGCTCATTTATTAGCTCCATATCATCTGGATCTACAGAAGGTCCATGACCTGGGTAGTCTATCGCGCAAGCAGCAACTCCCACCTGGGCGATAGCTTGGGAGAATGCCAAAAAGTCAAACCTAGAAGATTTATACCCGTGACCAAAAAGCGCGACAGGAAAAGGCTGAGCGTACCCATCCTTTTCCTTTGGGACGACACAGGTAAACGCGATCCTCTCTGGCTCGGCGCTTACCGTTCCAGCTACTGGATCTACCTGCCACCACTCGTCGGCCATGTCAAAACCATCGTCGTCTCTGTCGGCTAAAAAGTTGATGGTCTCGAAGCTTCCGCCCACTAGATTCTCTACCCAAGATTCATAACCACCAACGAGCATATCCTCGCTTGAAGACGGGAAGAAATTGAGTGTAACTAAAACATCTATGATTCGCTCAATTGGCAATACATACTGATTCTCTAGGCTTGCAATGTCATGAATAGAGATGGCCTCCAAAACACCGCTGGGGTAGTCATCCCCTAGAAAAGGCCAAGGCCCTTCCCCGTCTAGCCCTCGACGAATGTCAACTAGGTCACCGGTCACTCTACCCGTTGTAAAGCTCCACGAAAACGCTACGTTGTCTAGATTGAGGCCAAATTCGGATATGGCATCCTCGATCGGTGCGAGCGCTTCTGTCTGTCGGGTATGATTGATGTACTCCCAAGGAGACTGAATCGGCTCGCCATCGACACCGATTAGCCTATCGGTAATCACAACAGCATATGTTGTCTCCTCACGCAGAGGCACGACAGGCCGGAATATTAAAGTGTCAGTTAGAAGCTCATACCAAGTAAGCAGATCTTCGAGAGGATCCCCTCCTTCTGGATATACGTTTGGGACATCTAGGTAACCATCACCATCTGTGTCCTCTCCGAAATCCAAGACCCCGTTACCGTTGAGATCTTCATCTCGCGTATCAAAAATCAGACTTGGTTGATCCCACATCACATCGTTCTCAAAGTACTTATCTCTATCTTTGAGATCCATTGGGTAACGACCATGGCCAACGTCGAGCGCAACAGCCTGCATAAAGGTTGGTGACCCCTCGGTGACATCTATTACATAGAAGGCATCATCAGACTGATCGTTATCATCCTGATGCCTCGCTATGACGTTGTCTAAGTCAAGAGGGGCCTCAAATGATAGGGACAACGGTGCGTATATTCCAAACCCCACAAGCTCATTCAGCTTCGTGCGAGCATCTCTTTCAGTCTGCGTGGCTGCCTCTTCCGAGAAATTTAGGCGCAACCCTGTCACTGATGTTGGATCAGCTCGAGTAGCTAAATCGTTAGGGAAAGGTATCTCAGGAAGCGGCTCTGCGTCCCAATCCACAATTACAACTGGGCCAGTACCTTCGGGTGTCAAGCGCAACCCTTCTGGTGACTGATCACAACCCAACAAAAACATCGAAGGACATAGTCCTACTAAAAATAAACGAATCATCTAAATTCTCCTACAGACCAACCTTGGTAACAGTAAATTGCCATCCTAACTCAAAGAAAAGCTAAAGCATTACCAAAAGCTAACGATAAATCATTCAGAGATCGCGACCGCGTAAAGCGGTGGTTTCTACAAAATGATTCCTTTATTATGGACTTCGCCATGCATTGTCGAAGTAGAGCTTGCCCAGCCCCATACAGGAGTCTCGGGCGCCCTCGACGGAGTGAGGGCGCCCGCTCTTCTTTTTGCCCCTATTCCTCTTGAACCTTAACTGGCTCTGGGGATGTCTTATTTCGCTTACCGCCCCACCTAGATGCTTCTGCCGCGGGCTCAACTGGAAAATCACCCTGTGTCTCTGCATCCCATGACAGGCGAAGTTCATAAATAGCTCGGTCCCATCTCGCTAACATAGGCGGGATAGCAAAAGGAACGGGTAGGCAGTTTGCAGCCTCTGCAACGGAAACAGCCGCCGCCGATAAGTTTTGAGGCGATGAAGTGTAGACCGCTATAGCAGGGCCATGCTTGTCTTGATGAACACAGACAAGAGCTTCGCAGTGCTTCAACACTGCGTCAATAGCCATCGGTTGAAACCGCTCAATGGGGTACTTAGTGTCGTCAGCAAACCGAGTTAGCAAAAATAGTGATTCCTCAGCCTCCTCGGCAAGTGGCCACTTTACACCGATCAAAAAACCATCTACAGATCCACTCGCGACAAGTCGACCTATATCCTTAGGATCATCAAATACAGCCCTCCACCTTACCGATGGATCCATGCGGCGACCACCGCAATGGTTAGCCCAATATTCCTCATACTCTTCTACAAATTCAGGTCGTGAGTTCAACTCACCGTCCTCTTTGAAGCCAACCATAGTAGCGTCTGGGAACAACGCAGAGAGCAAAACTCCTGCGTCAACACCTACCACGTTGAGACCTCTTGTAGCGTCCCTTGCAGAGTCGTCGGAGAACTCTGCACCGCTCACTACAAACCTGTAAAGCTCAACGGTCTCCTCCTCCTCCCAAGACTTCGACCAGGTCTCACGACCTCTGCAGAGTCGCCCAGGTCGGGCTGGGTTAAAGGGGGTGTTTGAATATCCTAGTCCACGTGTCATTGACGACGATTATCTCAAAGCGCGAGAACAATCCATCAGAGATGATTCTTTACCTCAAATTTTTGCACAACGAGCAGAGATACCTAAAAAGCCCTATTGCCTAACTACCCGTAAACGGGGTAGTTGACGCCATACTCGTAGCAAAGATCTTTTTAGATATTTGGTGAGTGAAACTTCGGAGCGGCTATGTCCAATTCTAACGCCTTCTACATAACGACACCTATCTATTACGTTAACGACGCACCTCATTTAGGTCACGCATACACTACTGTAGCTGCCGACGTTATCAGTAGATACAAGAGGCTCTGCGGAAACGATGTCTATTTCCTTACGGGGACAGATGAGCACGGACAAAAAGTGTTTAGGGCGGCAGAAAAACGAGGCGTAACCCCGCAGCAGCACGTTGATGAATTGTCCAAGCCATATAGAGAGCTCTGGGAAAGACTAAAGATAACAAACAATGACTTCATCAGAACCACAGAGAAGCGACACGTCGATGTGGTTCAGTCAATCCTTACCAAACTGAAGGAACAGGGCGATATCTACCAAGACTCTTATGAAGGCTGGTATTCAACTTCTGAGGAGCGATTCTGGACCGAAAAAGACCTTGTAGACGGAAAGTGCCCAGCCAGCGGTCAGCCCGTGGAGCTGATTGAGGAGACAAACTACTTCTTCAAGATGAGCAAGTACGCGCCGAAGCTGATTGATTGGATAGAGAAAAACCCAGGATTCATACGCCCTGTCAGCCGAAGAAACGAGGTTCTAGGAGCTCTAAAAAAGGGCGTGGGGGATCTTTGTATAACGCGACCCAAGCACAGGCTCCCATGGGGGATAGAGATCCCTTGGGACACTGAATACGTTACATATGTCTGGTTCGATGCTCTCACGAACTACATAAGCGCCATTGGATACGGTAGCGATGACGCAAAGTTCGACAGGTACTGGCCTGCAAACTTCCACCTGGTTGGAAAAGATATACTGACAACTCATTCCATCTACTGGTCTACAATGCTCTTTGCTATTGGCCTAAACCCAACAGAGTGCCTGTATGCGCACGGATGGTGGACGGCAGAAGGGCAGAAAATGAGCAAGTCGCTCAAGAACGTGGTCAACCCACATCTGCTAATCGACGTATATGGTGCTGACGCTGTAAGATACTTTCTGATGCGTGAGATAGGCTTTGGGGCAGATGGTGACTTCTCCCACAACGGCTTTATGGTCAGATACAACGCTGAATTGGCCAATGATCTTGGCAATCTTGCTCATAGAGCTCTATCAATGACAACAAAGTGGCTTGGTGGAGTAGTTCCCAAGCTTGGCTCTCTATCCGATGATGACATCGCTCTAGACACTCTGTCTTCAGATGTGGTCGCTAGGTACGACAAGTCTCTACAGACACTGCAATATAAAGACGCAATCGGTGCGATGATAGAATTGGTAGGCGCTGGTAACAAATACATAGACACTCAGGCCCCATGGTCACTAAACAAAAATGGTGACATGGATCGTTTAGCCACAGTTATGAGGCTTGTGTTGGAGGTGTGTAGAGTTGCCGCAGCGCTATTGGAGCCTTTCTGCCCTGAACGTTCTCCTGAATTGGCTAGAAGATTGGGCACCACCAATCCTGGCTTTGGGGGTGAAAAGCTGACCTCTATAGGCGCCCTAAATGGGCTTACAGAGGGGGCGACTGTTGACGTGTGCGAACCGCTCTTCCCAAGAATAACCGAGCTACCGCCCGAGGTGGTTAAGGCGTTGGAGGCTGCATCGACTTCACCGAAAGAGGTCGCCAAGAAAAATAAATCTGGTAACAAGGGCTCTCAAAAAAAGGCAGCTAAGAAGGCAGCTAAAAAGGCAGCTAAGCCTGAAACGACTTCTGAAATTTCATTTGATGACTTCACAAAAGTCAGTTTCAAGACAGGGTTAGTCGTGGCTGCAGAGCAACACCCGAACGCTGATCGACTACTAGTGGTACAAGTAGATATAGGCGAGGATTCTCCTAGACAGATCGTTGCGGGAATAGCCGACAAATACACAACTGATGAGCTTGTAGGCAAGACAGTTATAGTTGTGACAAACCTTAAGCCGGTAAAATTACGGGGTGTCCTATCGAGCGGCATGCTGTTGGCGGCTGGCGCCAAAGGCGTCGAAGGGTTGGCGACAATATCAGAAGAAGTTTCGCCAGGAACTGTAGTAAGATAGGGGCCGCATCGCGCCTAAATGCCGGGGCTGCGAAAAATGATCAAATAATTGTGTCACACCCTTGTCAAATTGGCGTATATTCAGTCGCAACACATAAAGTGCGCGTCTTTCTACATTATCGGAGCAAAACACCATGCGTAAAATAACCCCCTTATTGGCGATCTCTATAGGATTGTTCACCGTAGGCTGTAACGAATACGGAATCGTAGAGGATCCGAACAATGTCGGACCTATTGATGGCGCTTTAGCACCAGACATTGCTGTAGATCCAATCCAGATCGCATTTGGACAGATAAACGCGGGACTTGAGTCAACAGAGGTAGTCAATGTCTTCAACTACGGAGAGGGTGACCTACACATTCTAGGCATAGAGTTGGCCAACATGGACGCTCCATACGACATAGGCGCAATTGGCTCCATATTGGTACCACCAAACGGATCTACTAGCTTCACAGTTACGTTCCGCCCTGAGACTGCGATGAACTCAACTTCAAGCCTTCTCATTGACTCTGACGACCCTGATGAGCCAGTTCTAGAGGTTGTCCTCATTGGTGATGGTATCGCTCCTGTAATCGACGTAAGCCCAACTGAGTACGACTTCGGAAGCCTATACATCGGCTGTGAGCAAAGCCTCCCAGTGACAATCTCAAACATCGGTAACGCCGACCTAGAGGTTAGTGGCTTTACATTCAATACGGCTGCAGACCTTTACTTTGATGAAGACAGCTCCGTAAACGGTGAACTGCCATGGACTATAGGTGCTGGATCATCTGTTGACGTATGGGTCGACTATGCACCATTAGATGAATATCAGGACGTCTCATATCTTATGGTTGAGTCTAATGACCCATCAAGCCCAAGCACAATGTCTACACAGTCTGGAAACGGTCTTCTGTATGGACTGAGCAGTGACAGCTTTGAGCAGCCCATCAACGGGTCAACGGACATACTCTTCGGCCTTGACTGGTCGTGTTCGATGTACGATGACATCGCCAACGTTCAGGCTAACTTCAGCTCATTCATCACAACACTAGCCAGCATGGATGCTGATTACCACGTGGCTGTAATAGTTGAGGACTCTGGCTGCGTGCTCGGAGGAGACACCTATATTGACGGCACAATGAGTGAGGCTGATCAACAGTCCATTTTCGACACAATGGTAGGAACCTCATCCAACCAGGGCTCCAACACAGAGCGTATTTTCAGCCTGTTTGAATCAGCTTTATCATCATCAAACCGAGGGAACGGTGGATGTAACGACGGGTTCTATCGCGACTCAGCGAAGCTAAACCTGGTAGCTGTATCAGACGAGCCTGAGCAGTCAGGTAACCCTTATACCTACTACACTTCATTGTTTAGCTCACTCAAGCAGGACTCTGATGACTTCGTGTTCCACGCTGTTGCGGCAGACAACCCGAATAATGGTGGTTCGAACTCATGTGGTGCTAGCTACGATTCACGCTACGAAGATGCCACAATAGATACTGGTGGACTCTACCTTTCAATCTGTGCGACAGACTGGGGTGGACACCTCGAGACACTCGCAGAGAACGCTGCTCAGGACCTCTCATCATTTGAGTTGACCGACCAGCCCGTACCTGAAACTATTGAGGTACAGGTTGACGGAATCACGACAGTCTCTGGATGGTCATACAACTCAGGCGATAACACAGTGGACTTTGAGTTGGACTACGTACCAGAAGGTGGCTCTACTATTGATGTAGACTACGTACTACTAGGCGACTGTACACAATAGCTGGTGTAGAACAGCCCTCTAAAGTGGGGCTAATGAAGGGGCGGCCTACTATTTGTAAGCCGCCCCTCTTCACTTTTGATTTTGAGCTTTACAAAGCTTAACAATTTAAGACACTCTTTTAGAGACTCTTAGTATCCACCAAACATCTAGTGCGTCATAGTGTAAGGGTGGACAAACAAGGAGAGAAAAAATGACAGACATAAAAACAACTATCTTTCTCGGAGGGCTTTTTGGCTTTGCGGCGTTGACCACGGTAGCCTTAGCTGGGAACGCACAAGATGCGGGAGAAGAGATCAGCGTAGCTGAAGCTCCTCCTGCATGGGCTAGCGAAGAGCTAAGCGTTGATAATGAAGACGGTATCAACTCTAATGAGTGGCGATCGCAGCAGCAGCGCAGACAGCGGCCAAGGGGCGCCAGAGGCGAACAAGGGCGACTACAACGCCTCACACAAGCTCTAGACCTAAGCGAGGACCAGGTAGATCTGCTAAATGAGGGTCGTCAAACAATACAGGCCGAAATGCAATCCCTGCGGGCTGAGATGCAAGACTTAAGGGCTGCCACTCAGTCAGTACAAGGACAAAGTGACGTCGACGTTTCGGAGATACATTCTATGATAGACCGACGCTCAGAGTTAATGACTGAGATTCAGCACCTACGTGTAGACGCAATGGTACCGTTTCAACAGAGCTTATCGACTGAACAAAGGGAGCAATGGCAACAGATGAGACGCCAACGTCGAGCTCGTCAAGGAGAAGGTCGTCGAGGGCGAGGGCCTAACCGCCAACGTCAACGCGGTGGCGAGCAACAGTATGACAGCGAATAGGTTGATAAGCATATGCGCAACATACTGGTTGTAGATGATGACAAAGGGCTCCGCGAGTTACTCGCGGAGTACCTGTCAGGTCGAGGTCTATCCGTTGAGACCTGCGAAGACGGTGAATCAAGCCTTATTCGTTTAAAGCAGGGAGGTGTTGACCTAGTAGTTATGGACATCATGATGCCAGGCATAGATGGGTTCGAGACTACTCGAGCTCTAAGGGCATTTTCTCAGGTCCCTGTGATAATGCTAACTGCTCGTGGAGATGACATGGACAAAATAGTTGGCCTTGAACTTGGGGCTGACGATTACATGCCTAAGCCATTCAATCCACGAGAATTATTGGCTAGGATTCAGGCGGTTCTGCGTAGGAGTGAAGCCTCACAGAACGAAACTATTAGAATTGTAGCTGGGCCTCTCTCTGTAGACTCGGATCGAAGAGTCGCGACTATTTATGAAAAGGAGCTCGAACTCACTACCACAGAGTTTGAGATCCTAAGAACACTCGTTGCTAACGCTGGTAGGGTTATTCCTAGAGAAAGGCTTATGGAATTAGCGCGTGGAGAAGGATGGGCCTCTTTTGACCGTTCAGTAGATGTGCACGTCAGCCACCTTAGGAAAAAACTTGGGGATAGCCCTAAATCACCCACGTTCATCAAGACTGTGAGGGGGGTAGGCTACACTGTTCCAAAGGATCCCCGTTGACCCTCAGGCTCCGGCTCTCGCTCATAATGGCGGCGGTTGTTGCTGTTGCCATATGGTTTGCTTGGGGGACGGCTAGCTCAACTGCAGTTGAGCCCTTAACAAGGCAAGTTGTAAGGCAGCAGATAGCCTCTGTTGTTGTTGTAGCTAACTACCTCGACAGAGGGGGTACTTTAGATGACGCCGACTATGCTGAGGATATAGAATTATACATAGCTGAAAGACCGCCTGTGACTCCAGATGAGATTGGGCCGAACAAGACTTGGCAGAGGAGAATGGTAACCCGACGACCTGTGCTTATAAAATGGCAGATGTCCTCATCATCACCCGACAAGGTCGCTATCCGACTAAACAGAGGGTGGTTAATAGCCGAATATGAAAGGTCACCCTCACCGTCAAAAGACCTTGGCTTCCTGACCCTGGGGCTGGGACTAGTTATGGTGATGATCACATTTTGGGTGACATCTGCCGCTATGCGACCATTAAAGGTCGCCGAGAAAGCAATGAGGCGAGTGGAGAGCGGAGACCTCAGCCACCGCCTGACAACAACTGGAGGGGCAGAACTATCCGCAATGGCGGTTGCCTTTAACCAGATGGCCTCTAGAGTGGAAACTATGCTCAAGACTGAGAAGCAGATGATGGCTGGTATCTCCCACGAGTTACGGACCCCCCTTGCTAGGCTAAGGCTGCAAACTGAGATGCTTAGAGATAATGGAGTCTCATCAAGTCGAATTGACAGAATGGAGGGAGATCTTCAAGAGTTAGACAACCTAATTGCTGAGTTCTTAGAGGTCTCGCGCCTAGAAATTGGCCAGGCAGTACTAAATAGAGAACCGACCAGCGTTCTAGAACTAATGAACGAGGTCCACAGAGCGCACCATAACCCGAAGCTACTAACCGTTACAGGGGTGGACTTTCGCGCCAATCTAGATCGAGCTAGGGTCACTAGAGCTGTGACAAACCTCATCCAAAACGCTGAGAAGCACGCCCCTAAAGGTGAGCTTGTAGAGGTTGTCCTTGAAAGAGGAAGAATTACTGTCTCTGACCGAGGCCCTGGAGTGCCTGGGCCAGAGCTTAACCGTCTGTTTGAGCCCTTCTTTAGAGGCACGGCAAGAAACCATTCAAAAGGATTTGGCCTGGGACTATCCATCGTCAAACAGGTAGCAGAGCTACATGGAGGCTCAGTAATAGCAAACAATAGAGGTGGCGGTGGGCTCAGCGTAACAATCACATTCGAAGAAGTAATTTGACGGGAACACCCCAGCGCAGTCAAGATGAAACATCATGACTACTAATCAAAACCCCATCGCGGACCTTTTCCCCAAACAACTAGTTTCTGGTCGCTCGGATCTGTTCATCACAAGTGGACACCCGCCACGAATCCGTCTTAATGGGCAGGTCCAAGAGACGGGTGATCCCACTACGTCTACTGAGGATATGGATACATTTCTTTCTGATATCCTCTCAGAACAACAGCAAACAACGTTCGCTGAAAGCGGTGATTTAGACGTAGGCTATACGGGCAAAGAAGGTAATCGGTACCGCCTAAACCTGTCGAGACAGCTTGGCCTAGTATCGATTGTCGCGAGAATCCTACCAACATGCGACCTCTCTTTTGAAGATCTGAAGCTTCCCGCTTCGGTTGAGAACCTCTCTAATTTGATGAGGGGTCTTATCCTGGTCACAGGAGCCACAGGTTCGGGCAAGAGCACGACTCTAGCGACAATGATTAACCACATAAACAAAACTAGAGCTTGTCATATAGTCACTATAGAAGACCCTATTGAGTTCCTGCACAAGAATATTAGGTCCAAAATAAGCCAACGAGAAGTAGGTTCAGACACTGCTAGCTTCAAGAAAGCACTCCACCACGTCGTTAGGCAAAGTCCAGATGTAATCCTCATTGGTGAGATGAGAGATCGCGAGACTATACAGGTCGCACTATCGGCAGCTCTTACAGGGCACCTTGTGCTAGCTACACTTCACACAATTGACGCCACTCAAACTCTGCAGAGAATACTCAGCGACATTCCAGAGACACAAAAAGCCCAGACCGCTCTAGACCTCTCTCTCTCATTAAAGGGTGTGATATGTCAACGACTGTTGCCTAGTAAAAAGGGTGGGATGGTTGTTGCTACAGAGGTCATGACACACACAGCAGCCGTAGCACAGTTGCTAAAAACACAGAAAATATCTGAGCTAGAAGACCTCATGAGAACTAGTCAAAGTGGTGGAATGCATACGTTTAATGATTCCCTATTGGCATTACACAGATCTGGAGACATCTCAATCGAGACAGGTCGAGCCTTCGCGACAAACCCAGACCAATTCAATCTATCAACGTTGGGAATGAGCACCGCCTCAATGCCTAACAGAGAGGCTATCATTGAAGGCGTGGTGGATGTAGATCTCAACAAGATGCTTAAGGTAGCTATTGCTAAAGGAGCTAGTGATCTACACCTAAGCGTCGGGCGCCCACCAATGCTAAGGATAACAGGTAAGATCACGCCAATGTCGCTGCGACCACTCTCAGACGCAGACATGAGAGCTCTTTTGTTCACAATACTCTCTGCGAGACAGCGAAGTAGGTACGAACTCGACAAAGAGTTAGATTTTGCTCTATCTATAGAGGGGGGGAGAAGGTTTCGAGTCAACGCCTACTTCCAACAGGGGCACATGGCTGCAGCCCTTCGCGCAATCCCAGTTGATGTCCCATCTGCTGTGGATCTAAAGGTCCCAGAATCTATACTCTCCTTGGCAGACAGGCCCCACGGCCTAGTTCTAATGGTAGGCCCCACTGGCTCTGGCAAGACCACTACCTTAGCCTGTCTAGTAGATCGGATTAATAAAAACAGGGCCTGTCGAATAATCACAATCGAAGACCCGATCGAGTATCTACACAAACCCCTCAAAGCGACAGTAGAGCAACGTGAGGTAGGCTCAGACACCCACAGTATATCTGGGGCTTTAAAGTATGTTCTTCGCCAAGACCCCGATGTAATTCTAATTGGTGAGATGCGAGACCATGAGGCCATTTCTTCAGCCATAACCGCTGCTGAGACTGGACACCTAGTCTTAGCCACCCTTCACAGTAATGACGCTCCACAGACTATAGATCGCATAATTGACGCTTTTCCTGCGCACCAACAAGACCAAGCGCGAATGCAACTAGCATCAAGCCTATTAGGTGTCGTCTCACAGAGGCTGCTCCCGAGGGCTAATGGTCCAGGACGCATACCTGTAGTCGAAATAATGATGGGGACCATCGCCATACGAAACCTAATACGCGAGCAGAGGATGCATCAGGCTGTTGGGGTGATGGAGGGTTCTTTGTCTGACGGCAACATCACAATTGATAGAGCTCTCAAGGAGCTGCTCCAAAAGGGCGAAATATCATTCGAAGACGCAGAACGAATCGCTCGTAACCCCAAAACTATAGAAGAGTTTGCTGGTATTGCACCCAAAGGAAACAACAGGGATCAGACCGATCCTAATAAAGGAAAGAAGCGAGGCTTCTGGTAGCCATAAATATATAATTTACCAACTATGCCCGAAGCTTTTCAACAGCCTCGAATAGCGTGAGTGTAAACTGGGAGCCTGTGGCCATCTCTTTCAAGCTGACACGACCCTCCGACACATCATCTGGACCGACAACAGCTACCCATGGAATTCCTGAACTGTTAGCGCTTTTGAACTGCTTACCTAGCTTGCCTACCCTATCTAGAACTAGGGTCGTCGCTACACCAGCGGCCCTAAAAGCTGTCGCCACTCTAACAGCCTCGGCCTTTAGCTCCTCTGAGTAGACTGCTACCATTACAGTCGAGCCGCTTGAACAATCAGACAAGAGGCCTAGATCTTCCATTACAGCCACAACCCTGTCTAAACCAAGAGAAACGCCAACTGCTGGGACCTCTCGCTTGGAGAAGACGCCCACTAGCCCATCGTAGCGACCTCCTCCTGCAATAGAACCAATCTTAGGCTCGACGACTTCTGCCTCAAAAACAGGTCCAGTATAATAACCTAAGCCTCTAGCCAATACTGGATCGAACTTGAGACGCTCGCCAGAAACCCCCATAGCTAGTGCATAGTCAATGACCTCCTTAAGCTCCGAAATAGCAGCGGATCCTGAATCGCCTAACGAGCATGTCAGCTCATCTAAAGCGTCTAGACCTCTGAGAGAGAACATAGACCAGAGCTTCTCTATAGCCTCAACTGACACACCAAAACCAGCTAATTCTCGGTCGACTCCTTCGCGGCCTATCTTGTCTAATTTATCCACAGCAACTAGGACGGTTGTCTCCATATCAGACAGTCCAGCTGCGTCGACAATAGCCCTCAACAAACCTCTGTGATTAAGTCGAATAGTGAACGTACTGAAACCTAGCTCGACTAAACAATCGTGAAGCACTGCCAGACACTCTGCATCAGCCATCATCGATGTGGTACCAACTGTATCAACATCACACTGAACAAATTCCCTAAAACGACCTTTCTGAGGTCTGTCAGCACGCCAAACAGGCTGTGTCTGAAACCTCTTGAAGGGCATCTTTAGGCCTGGGTTCATTGCAATAACTCGAGCAAGTGGAACCGTTAGATCGTACCTCAACGCTAGATCTACCTCACCCCTCTCGCCCCCTTTACCTCGCTTCAGAATCTTATATATTAACTGCTCGCCCTCATCTCCATACTTTCCCATCAAAGTCTCAATTCGCTCAAACGCTGGCGTCTCGAGCGGCTCGAACCCATACCTTCTAAAAACGGACCTCATAACTTCTACTACGTGAAGTCGCTGGGTCATTCTCTCTGGTAGGTGATCTCTAGTTCCCTTTGGAAGGTGGACTGTCATGGGGGCTCCATTCTTCTTTACTTCAGCGTAAATAGATATCTAAACTTTGGCCCAAATAACCTATTTGCACCCCAACATGGAACCCACTCGAGGGTTAGTTCACCAGAATTGAGGCCATAAGGCCCCATTTATTTATAATTTGAGGGGAAAAACCACGCGGCAATCAATATAATGATCCCCGAATTAGGGCACTAAAACAAACCAGTCCTTCCTAGTGTTCCAAAATGACTCGGAGATATAGTTAGGTGACGCAACATTACACACGAGAAGCTGGGTACGATGGCGAACTTTATACGGGCTCTGGAGATGCGCCTGGTGTAAACCTGTCAGACCTTTTAGACCGAGGCCTTCCACCATTGAGAGCAGCGCTGGAAATCGGCGCCGCGATAGCAGATATTATCAGCATAAGCGAGGAGGACGGTACGTCTCACGGAGACATTAGGCCCAACTTCATAGTCATTACTGAAGATGGCTCGGTATCTGTAGAGGGGTATGGGAAAGACAGAAAGAGAACCCGTGCTCCTGAGCCTGAGCCCGCTGGAATAGCTACTGACATTTACGGGCTAGGCGTTGTCATGCACGCTCTACTTTCAAACAGCCCTTTAGGCAGCCTGTCCAAAGAGGCTGAAGCTCACGACCAGTCTGTCGTCGAAAAGGTTCAGGCTGTGGACCTCCACTCCGTCGCTGGAAAGCCGTGGAGCGGGGAGTTGCGCATGTACCTCGCCACAATCTTAGCTCACGACATCACGGAGCGACCAGAGGCGATAGACATAGCAAACGTAATGGGGAACGCCTCTGATGATACCCCTGGTGAGGATCTAGCAGGGTGGGCAAAGCGAACGGTTACTGCAGCTGGTGGAGGCAAGACTGCTTCAAAGCTCCGTCAAGGGAAGGCTGAGGACCTTAGCGGTCCAATGTCGGGTATTGACGAGTCTATTTCGCCTGCCATCGTTGTCCCATCTACCAACGACGCACAGTCAACCGCGGCGTGGAGCAAAGAGAGAGTGGCGGCACTCGTGGCCCAACAGGATGAAGAGACTGTCGCCGACCTACCCGAAATAGAGCCTGAGACCATGGAAGGGCCTGAGATTGAGCATATGGAGCCACCTCAAGTGGAGGCGATGGAACCACCTCAAGTAGAGGAGATGGAGCCACCTCAAGTAGAGGAGATGGAGCCACCTCAAGTAGAGGCTATCAAACCTCCAAAGCAGGTCATAGAGCAGAAAAAAGCACCGCAGACTATCGTATCGGCTCAATCTATAAGCGCTTCAAGCTTTGACTTAGAGCCAGCAGAGACTGCTCGGATAGCAAAAGACAAACCCAAGACAAAGACTGTAATAAGCGGACCAGCTAGTACAACCCCCACCATTAGTGGGCCTTCCACGTCTAATAATGTCCCTCCCCCTCCCCCACCGCCTTCTAAGGGCACAAAAAAGGGCGGTAAAGGGATGTTGTTTGTAGTCATCATTCTTATAGCTGCCGCAGTCGCATCACAATTATTGCCAAGCGGCGACAGCGACACCTCCACAAGCAGCGGAGATGAAAGCTCACAGGTAAACTCAAATCCTGAACCAGATGGTTCAACAGAGCCTCCTGAACAAGCGGTCGACCAAGGAGCATACGACTCTGGCATTGTTCCCGATGAACCAAATAACGCAGAGGGTAGTGGAGAGGCCATTGATGAGGCTCCTCAGCAGCAAGATCTACAGCCAGTTGAACAGATAGAGCAAGCGCCTGTCCAGAGAGAGCCGATAGTCGAGCCAAGGCAAGAGGCTCCAAGGGCGGTATCAAACCCCGTAGAGAGACAGCCCCAGAGGCCAGCGGTCACCCCTCCGCCAAGACCAACACCAACCCCAACACCAGAGCCTGAGCCTGAGCCCGAACCAGTAGCTGTCGAGGCTCCCGCTGCTATGGCTCCACCGCCATACAACGCGACTATATCTGTAGAAGGAGGTGTAGCAAACCTGAGGTGCGGTGATGGACAGACCCCTGAAATCACAGGGACTCAGACCATGACTTTCAGCTCACAACAGAGTTGTGCTGTGCTCATCGGCGATGCTATGGGAGCCCTAACAGTAGATCATAGTGGTTCGTGGACATGTGCGCTGTCTGGCGCCTATGTAATCTGTTCAGAGTAGGGTACTCATACCTTGAGAGCTGTTGTTCAAAGAGTCTCGGCTGCTTCAGTCAAAATAGATGGAGAGACTGTTGGCAGATGCTCTAAGGGGCAGCTTGTCTTACTCGCTGTCGCACAGAATGACACAGATAAAGAGGCTGCTTGGTTAGCCAAAAAAATCGCTGGCCTAAGGATATTTACTGATGACTCAGGAAAAATGAACAGAGGATTGACTGATATTAACGGTGAGGCTCTTGTTATCTCTCAATTCACTCTCTACGGTAATTGCAGAAAAGGCCGCAGACCATCATTTGTCGGAGCCGGGCACCCAGAATTAGCATCTAGGCTTTATGACAAATTTTGCGAGCTACTTAAGGCGGAGGGGGTTCACGTAGAGAAGGGAGTCTTTGCTGCAGACATGTCAGTATCTTTAGTAAACGACGGTCCTGTTACCCTTATTATCGACACCCCAGAGGTAGCCTGATGCTAAAGGCAGCAATAGAGGCGGCTCAGCTAGCAGGGGCTGCTATTAGAGGCCATACTCCGTCTGGCGTACGCCACAAGGGTGCTATCGATTTAGTAACTGAAGTAGACCTAATGGCAGAGGACATAATTCGAGAAACACTCGAAAGGCTCACTCCCAAAATACCTATTCTAGCCGAAGAACAGGGCGGCCCTGTAGGCGTGGACACTAAGTGGATCGTTGACCCCCTAGATGGAACCACTAACTTTGTTCACGGGTTCCCTTTTTATTGCGTCTCTATCGCTTTAGAGCTTGAAGGGGCCCTCACTATAGGTGTCATTTACGATCCCGTAAGAGACCTTACATATAGCGCTGAGTTAGGTAATGGGGCTTATGTGGGCGATTGTCGCCTGAGGGTGTCTAATGTAAAAACACTAAACCATGCCCTTGTGGCTAGCGGTTTTGCATACGACAGGCGAGAACGCGCCGATTTCTACCTATCCTATGTGAAGGCTTTCATAAAAAAGGCGCAGGGCTTTAGGAGGTGTGGTTCAGCAGCAATGGACTTGGTTATGGTCGCCAGAGGAGAACTAGATGGGTACTGGGAATTCGGCCTAAACTCATGGGATATTGCAGCGGGCGCCCTGATCGTACAAGAGGCCGGGGGTACTGTATCTGAGGTCGACGGCAGCCCATTAATTCTTCACAAACCCAGCATACTCGCGTCAAACAGCACTATCCACAAAGAGATGCTCAATACAATTGGTGACATTTCTGCGGGAGATTGAGTAAACTCTATCAGTCTAGTAAAAAGGTACTAAGCCTATATTAATCAAGGCTTCAACTAGGGTATGGAATGGGTATATCGGTAGGTATAGATTTAGGAACGTCTAACTCATGTGTAGCACTGTTTAAGGATGGTGAAGTCGTTGTCTTATCAGACGCCAAGGGCAACAAAACGCAACCATCTGTCGTTGCTTTTGGTCATGGCAGCCACGTTGTGGTTGGGCACAAGGCTAAAAGGCAGCTAATTTATGCCCCTAAAAACACAGTAGCTTCTTCCAAGAGATTGATCGGCAGGCGCTTCGGCTCCGATCAAATTCAGAGAATACTAGAGACAACCGCCTACAATATTGTAGAGGGACCAAACGATGACCCGCGGATAGAGATTCAGGACCATAATTACTCACTGCCCGAGGTATCGGCGCACATACTGAGGCACATGCGGCGTATAGCCGAAGATGAAACAAACGAGGTCGTAGACCAGGCAGTGATAACCGTCCCAGCATACTTCAATGACGCCCAAAGACAGGCCACTAGGGACGCTGCAACAATCGCTGGTATCGAATGTCTTAGAATACTAAACGAGCCAACAGCTGCGGCTCTTGCCTACGGAATAGGAAAAGGACACCGCCAACATATAGCTGTATACGACCTAGGTGGCGGGACTTTCGACGTCTCAATCATGAGGCTGGACGATGATCTATTTGAGGTGATTTCTACAGCTGGTGACACCTTTTTAGGTGGTAATGACTTCGATCACGCCCTTGCGTCTGAGTTAATAAACATATTCGAAAGGCAGACAGGTATTGATTTATCTGAAGATCGCCAAGCGAGGACAAAAGTACAGGAAGCTGCTGAACAGGCAAAAATATCCCTATCTAGCGCTGAAGAGGTTCAGATAAACATCCCAAAATTGTCATCAGACAATGGTATTGACTACGACCTCAGGACAACGATAAATCGACATGACTACGCTAAGCTGGTCATACCACTGATCCAGCAAACCTTTGTCACCTGTGACGACGCTCTAGCACAGGCAAAAAAAGCGGCTTCTCAGATGGACCATATCTTATTGGTTGGAGGTATGACTAGGTACCCTCTCATACAAGAGGCCGTCGCCCAATACTTTGGGAAGCCACCAATAACAGGTGTAAACCCTGATGAGGTGGTCGCAGCTGGTGCCGCAATCCAAGCATACAACCTCACTCAGTCTAATACTGAGACCGCTTCCATTCTGATGGATGTCACACCTCAAAGCCTAAGCGTTAGAACCATTGGCGGCTTCTGCGAAACCTTAATCCCTAGAAACAGCCAGATCCCCACCTCAGTCTCAAAGAACTTTCATACTGCTCACGACAATCAGACGGAGGTACGTATCTCTATCTATCAAGGGGAAGGCAGAACCTCTGAAGAGAATGACCTCCTAGGCGAATTCGTTCTAAATGATTTACGCCCTGCGCCTAGGGGAGAAATAAAGGTCCGGATAGAGTTTGAGATCGATGCGGATGGTATTGTTCAAGTAGAAGCAGAGGATTTGGAAACTCGACTTAGCAGAAGTATAAAAATCGAGGCCAACAGTGGCCTATCAAAGGAAGAGGTGGCTAGTGCCACCTTTGATGAGATAGGCTTTTAGATATAATATAGATAATCTACGATGATTCGCGGTGAGACAGCGGGAGAGGCGATGGATCAGAACCTACAACAGACAGTGGAAATCGAGACTCTTAATGAGCTACTAAATGAGCTTGATTATTACAAGATTCTGCAGGTCGATCCCCTATCCCCTATGGAGGTAATTGAGAGAGCATACAGGGCAGAGGCTAGAAAACTACACCCTGATAGGTTTGCCAGCCATCCTGACCGAGAAATAAAGCGGTCAGCCAACAAAATTTACCGCATGGTCCTAGAGTCTTGGAACACCCTGTCAGATCCAGACGCCAGGGATGCCTATGACACTGAATTAGAAGATGGGCGAAGACGCATGTCTGAAGAGGCCAAAAAAGCAGCGGAGGAGGCAGCAGCCAGGGCAGCTAACCCTATTCACGCCGCACAGACGGAAAAGGGGCTCAAATTTTGGAGAATGGCTCTTAGGAACTGGCATGACAAAGAGTACTCTGGGTGCAAAATGAACATCCAATTCGCCTTAAATTTTGAGCCTGACAATGAGGTTTTCAAGGAGTGGCTTGAAAAAGCTGGCGCCGCAGCTACTGAAGATGCGAATGAAAACAGAAACCCTTACAAGTTAAGGATCGTCTAGAGACTAAAGTTAGGATCCTTACCCTATACTCTCGCCGTTGAACCACCAGTGACCTGGAGTGAACCTGTCAGCGTTCTCTCTACACCATCGTGACCAATCACGAACATTGTTACTCTGTACTCTCCACGGGCCATCTGCATCAAACGGTAGATTTTCCCCAGTAGAGATAACTATTTCATCGTAAGCTCCGCGACGGACTAGTGGATCTCTGTCCGACATCTTTTCCACCAACAAGCCAAGATCCAATACTCTACCATCTCGATATCTCACACCCGTCTGGAAATGCTGCTCATGCTCTTCCCAGTACCTCTCCCAGAGGGTGTGAACACCTGGCTGGTCTGGGTTGATCTGGTGACCAGTAATCATCTCCAGAGCGCCTGCTGCTACGACCTGTTTGTGAGGGCTCTTTGAGCTCATAGCCATCAACAATGACGGAACTCCTCGAGTATCGCCTAGGTATCCCAGACCTTGAAGGGCACCTAAAGCTTTGAGCCCCTCTCCATCTGCTGTACTTCGCAGTAATAGAAGGTACGAAGGACCGCCATATCGACCAACGACCTCCCCTGGATAGGCCTTTAGCTCAGCCCCTGCAGCTAGCGACTGGGCGTGAAAATCAACACCTCTCCTGTCACCAAGTAGCAGCAGAGCGATCGCTACGTCAGCTCCCAAGCTTTTATCCTCGAGTTGAGCTAGCAACACTGGTACAGCGCTCACATCTCCTATCCTACCGAGCGCCACTATTGCAGCTCTCCTCACAGGGAGCGATCGCCCCTCAACAAGAGAAATTATCGGTGCAACTGCCGAGGTCTCGCGTCGCCAACCTAATATCTCAATGGCCGATGCCAAACCTTGCCCGTCGTTAGGATTTTCCACCGCACTTAGGAGCCCATCAACCAGCACGACATTTCGAGAACGAGTGATAGCCGATTTGAGCGCTCGTGCTGCGACACCAGATGGGCGAACCTCTGTAAGCTGCAACAACAGCGCGGAAGCCGCCTCGTAAGACCTGTGTGCAGCCAATAGGTCGGCTGCGGCTACATAGGTAGCTAGGGACGGATCTAATATTCTAGCGGAGCCGAAGTCTATCTCTTTTGATAGAGCGCTCATCTCAGTGACCAGCCCCTCTACTACCTCTACACCAGTGGCCGCTACTGCATTGCGATGCGCTGAGAGACGGCGCTCTGGCCTGTCAGCATCAGCACGATCTAAAGGCGCCTTACATCTCTGCGCGTCTAATCTACGACGACTGTGGGCAGCCGACCTACTTAGATGCCACTGAAGAGAGTGTTTAGGGTTCCCTAGTAAAGTGTCAACAGCCGCTACTCCAACAGCAAAATCACATTTTTCAAAGCACGCTCTAGCCTGATCAAACGTCTCTTGGGCTCCACCTATTCTAGCCAACCTAAGTAGCGCCCACCCCTCGCGTAGGGTCAGTTGAAGGCTCTTATAGCCCTGTACGGCAATCTGATAATCCCTAATAGCACCATCAAGATCGCCGCTCATTGCCAGAATATCACCTCTACGTAGAACTAGCCTAAGGAGGACCTCTTCGTCATTAGAATCTTTAGCGATAGCTCTAGACTCTTGCCAACACTCCTGGGCTCTCTCCATCTCCTTGTTTCCACGAGCGCAATCTCCCATGGTCACTAAAACCCGTGCTTTCAACCGCTGGTCCTCTGCCAATTCTGCCAATGCAAGAGCAGATCCCAATAGGTGTTCAGCCTCTTCATAGTCTCCACTAAGCACTGCCCGCTCACCCAAAAGCAACTGGCATCGACAACGCTCTCCATCAGAGACTAATCCGTCCCAGGCCTGCCTTAATATGTCTTCTGCCCACCTCTCTTGGCGCCAAACAACGATCCTGCCCAAAGCGAGCTTAGCTCTAGCAACAATCTCTTTATCGTCACTTCTAAGAAGACTGCGAAGGTGAAGTTCTGCTTCGTCGTGATCTCCTAATTCGCTCTCTATTTTGACCATAAGTAGTTGAAGGTTGGTAAGGGTGTAACCAGCCTCAAAAGCCTTAGAACGAGCCAGTTGGTTTGCACATACACCGACAGCCTGTCTTCGATCACCAACTCTTAGGTAAAAGTTTGCTAGCTCCATAGAGGCGGCCTCATGCAGATTAGACTCAGCCCTTGAACGCACGTCTGTCACTGAATCCTCTAAGAACCGCTCAAGCTCCACTTTCCAAGCCTCATCACCTACTTCAAACAGCTCACCTAGTGATGTAAAAACATCTGGAGTAAGGAACCCAGCACCAGTGTAAGGTAGAGGCACTTTGGTGGCTCTCAAGGCCTTTACTAGAGATAATTTAGACTTATTAATATCCTCTTCTCGCTGTAGGTTGCCTAAATTCTGCCAACCTCGGGCGAGACTGGGATCTGTCTCCGTTGCTTTAATAAACATCTCCAACGCCCTGTCAGTCTCTCCTAAAGAGAGGTGTTCCTCTCCTCGAGCTAGCTGTAAATAGGCGCTCATAGGATCACACTTCTCTCTTATGGAGATCTCTCGTTCCTTAGAGAATGCGTCCATCTCCATCATTTGGAGTGATGCATCAAGCCACCTTTGAAAGCGATCGTGTAGAGGGACGAGCTTTGATACCGCAGAGGAGCCCCTTGTCTTAGTCAAAAGGGCCTGTTTATGAGCCGTGATGTACTCACCAAAAGCCCATCCGCCGAAACCGTCAGGGGCATACACCCAAACTCTAGCTCCAGGCCCATCTGCAAAAGCCACCATTTCCTCTTTACCTTCACCAACCCTGGAGAGCTCACTCGCTGACCTTATACGCAAAGCTCCCCTGAAGAGAAAGGCACCATTCCACCTGCGAAGAAAACCTGACAGGGTAAATGGGAGCCTGTGACCCAAGTGCTGCTCTGAACCTCTAACAGCCTCCTCTGACGCTGGTTTTGATAGCTTGTGAACATCACTCTTGTAACGCTCAGTTATTCTAGTGAGGGTCTCATACGGGTCATAACTAGGTGTCGATGTTTCTTTTTTTGAGGCGTACATTTCACTCCGCGGGGGCGACGGTAAGGGGTATTTGCTGAGAAGAGGGGCGCTGTTTTAAGCCACACTCATTCAGTATATCGCTTTTTGACCCTGCGAAGTGAAAAATCTATTGACTTGTCAATATTTATCCTTGTGTGGGCCGCTTTATGCTGGCCTAACCACCAAGTTAACAAGCCTATTTGGGACCACTATCTCTTTTACAACCACCTTCCCCTCCATGTGCTTTTGCACATTGGGGTGGTCCTTAGCTAGAGCCAAAAGCTCATCTCGGTCAATCCCTTTAGGGACCTTAAGACTTGCGCGTAGCTTCCCCTGAACCTGCACAGCTATCTCTATCTGATCTAATTCGATCGCACTCTCATCGTATTTAGGCCAAGGTCTGTTTGCCAAACCACCCTCTTTACCGATTAACTCATATAGCTCCTCCGCAAGGTGAGGTGCATATGGCGACAAGATAAGAAGAAAATCACTCATCAGCTCAAGGTTTAGGCTCGGTTTTGCTAATGCGACCTTCACAAACTCCATCATCCTAGAAATAGGGGTGTTGAACCTCAGGGTCTCAATACCCTCAGTGACGCTTTTGATCGCTATATGTAGGGAGCGATTCAACTCCCCATCCACCGAAGCTTCTGAGCTAATCTCTGAGCGAAGCTCTCCTGTTTTATCATCTACAAAAAGCCTCCAAACTCGAGACAAGAACCTATAGACGCCCTCGACACCAGCCATCTGCCAGGGTTTAACCTGCTCCAATGGGCCCATAAACATCTCGTAAAGACGGAGCGCATCCGCACCATATTGATCCACAACGTCGTTGGGGTTGACAACGTTCAACCTAGACTTAGACATCTTCTCCATCTGGGTATCAACAGCTTTTCCATTCTCCTTAGCAAACCAACCATCATCTCGCTCTTCTACATCCTCTGGAAGATAATATCGACCATCGGCGTCACGATAAGAGAAGGCCAAGATCATCCCTTGGTTGAACAACTTCTTGAATGGTTCTTTGGTGTGGACAAGGCCACAGTCATAGAGGACTTTGTGCCAAAATCTGGCGTATAACAGGTGTAGAACAGCATGCTCTACGCCACCTATATAGAGGTCGACAGGACCCCAATACTTCTCTGCCTCTGGTGAAAACGGTAGTTCGGTGTTGTGAGGATCCATGTAGCGTAGGTAGTACCAACATGATCCTGCCCATTGAGGCATCGTGTTGGTCTCGCGGGTCCACCTTTCACCTCCTATATCTACGTTCAACCACTCTTTAGCTCTAGCTAGTGGAGGACGACCATCTGGAGTAGGTTTATACTCATCGATCCACGGCAAAGTCACGGGCAATGACTCTTCTGGAACTGGCTTAATCTCACCGTTTGGACCATGCAGGAACGGGAACGGTTCGCCCCAATATCTCTGACGAGAAAACAGCCAGTCTCTGAGTTTGTATTGTACTTTAAAGGAGCCAAGGCCCCTCTCCTCTAACCAAGATGTCACCTTGGTCTTCGCCTCATCAACCTCTAATCCAGTAATAAAACCTGAATTTATAGCTAAACCCTTTCCACCCCAAGCCTCTGCCTGTACGTCATCTCCGCCAGATACAACCTCAACTATTGGGATATCAAAAGTCTTAGCAAATGCATGGTCGCGTTCGTCATGAGCGGGGACCGCCATAATGGCACCTGTTCCGTAGCTCATCAATACATAATCAGCGATCCAAATTGGGACCTTCTCTCCACTCACTGGATTGACAGCAAAAGCACCTGTCGGTACACCCGTTTTCTCGCGTTCAGCCGCCACCTGGCGATCCATATCTGAACGGTTCTTTGCCCTAGCGACATATTCGTTTACTGCCTCCGCCTGCTCTGGGGCGGTTATCTTGTCAACCAGGGCGTGCTCTGGAGCCAACACACAATAGGTCGCACCCCATAAAGTATCTGGCCTAGTTGTGAAAACAGTAAAGCTATTTTCGGTGCCGTCTACCTTGAAGGTCACCTCGGCCCCCTCTGAACGGCCGACCCATTGACGTTGCATCTCCAGCACACCCTCTGGCCAATCTAAACCATCTAGATCGTCCAAAAGACGCTGCGCATACGCTGTGATCTTTAACATCCACTGGCGCATCATCTTGCGCTCAACAACGTCACCTGTCTCCACGTACTTACCGTCTTGGACCTCTTCATTGGCTAGTACTGTACCTAAGGCAGGACACCAGTTCACTGGCACCTCAGCCATATAAGCCAGCCCCTGCTCATGGAGCTTCAAGAATATCCACTGAGTCCAGCGATAGTAATCACTCTTCGATGTATTAACCTCGCGGTCCCAATCAAACGCGAAACCCAACCTGCCTAACTGAGACTTAAAATTAGAGATGTTCAGCTCGGTAATCTTGGCTGGGTGCTCTCCTGTCCGAACAGCGTGGCGCTCCGCAGGTAGACCAAAAGCATCCCAACCCATAGGGTTAAGTACATTGAAGCCATTCATCCGCTTATACCTAGCTACGATATCTACCGCAGTATAGGACTCAGGGTGACCTACGTGCAGACCAGATCCAGAGGGATATGGGAACATGGATAAGACATAATACTTAGGCTTATCACTAGATTGCTCGGCAGCGAACGTCTTTTCAGAAGCCCACCTCTGTTGCCATTTGGGTTCTATATCGCCTGGGGTATAACGACTCATTTACCGACTCCGTCACGGTTGGGTGCTTATGCGCACGAATAACTCTGACAGAGTGAAGCTACAATGGCTTAGGCCAAATTACAGAGATCAGCCCAATAGTCGACGCCCCCTGTTTCCTCCAATCTTAAGCGCTGATGCGAGCGAGTAACCTCTCAACTTAGACCATAGTTCCGCCCAGTCTCGCTCTACCTCAGAAAACTCATCCTCACTCCAAGGTAAGACAAATGCTGACGCTATCAGCAACGAAAAGAGTGATGCCGAAGCTGCCACAGTGAAAAACAGGTCGAAAGTCATTGATGTCATTAGGGTCTCCTTACTGGATATATGTTCAGTGTACTGAACATAGTTACAGGAGTCAAGGGAAAAAGAGAAAGAAAACTAGTGACCACCATCAGCCACATAGATAGAGTGACATGCACCCCTACCAAAAAATGTCCGCAGGAAAATCATGAGTCTAAATAAAGCGCAAAAATTAGTGAAAATCGTCGAACTGCTCGAGAGGCGTGGTGGGGTTAGGGCTGTAGACATACGAGACCGCTACGAACTCGATGGCCGTAGTTTTCGTCGATACATGGCAGATATTAGGGAGTTGGGACTCCCCCTTCAAGATCAAGGCGTAGGAGATGAACGAATAATCTCACTTGATCCAACATATAGACGAACGGGTGTCCAACTTACACTATCAGAGGTCCTATCACTGCATTTTGGGCGGCGGCTCTTCACATTCTTAAATGGAACCCAGTTCGCAAGCGACATGGATGACGCAATAGAAAGGTTAGAGCCTGCTATATCGAGGGCGCACGCTGACTTAGCATCTCAGCTAGACCGTAAGTTCATGGCCGTACCCGAACACGCTAAGGACTATAGCGAAGTAGGCGACCTTATAGACGACCTTATAACAGCCCTAATTTACGACAACCCAATTAGGGCGTCTTACAAAAAGGCCAGCGGTGACGAAAAGAGGTACACTCTGGAGCCGCTCACGCTCGCCACATACCGCCAAGGGCTATACCTCTTCGCTAGGGACCAGGCAGATCAAAGGTTTAAATCCTTTGCCGTTGAACGTTTCACCGACCTCTCTAGAGTCAGAGTCGAGCACTTTGTTCCGCCAGATAATTTCAGTGCAGAAGAGATAATAAGAGATGCCTTCGGTATTATCTCTGGAAGCCCTGAGGTTGTTGTGGCAAGGTTTAGCAGCGGGGTAGCTCCATACATTCAAGAGAGAAATTGGCACCACACACAAACTATTGAGGTTTTAAACAGCGAAGAGGTTCGCTGTACGTTCTCTGTTGGTGTCACCCACGAATTGATACAGTGGCTTCTAGGCTTCGGAGGCGATGTGATAGTAGAGTCACCACCTGAGCTAATTGAAATAATAAAAGGGCATCACTTAGCAGCGTTAAAAAACTACCCCCAAGGTGACGAGAATTGATCCCTGTACCAAACAACAGCTGGCCTCAACCATTCGACGACCCCAATGCAGACGTGGACGAATGGGGCAATGAAGAGTGGCTTTATCATCAATCTAGTTGGGAAAACTATCTAGAATTCGCCCCAAACGCAGAAATGTCCGAGGCGGAATATCACGCTGCTGACATGGATTTTATGATGCTGTACCTTGATGTAATCAGGGGCAAGTGTGACTGGAATGACTCAAGCTTCGTTGAACAACAACATCGATTAGGCCTAGTTAAAGAGCCCCATCACGACCGTCGAAGATATGATCTACCTCATAGCCATATAGATGAGCTGATCTTCTGGGAGATGGTAGAGAACTTCGTACCAGACACCTCACCCATGGCTATTGATAGAATACTAGGGCCATGGGGCGATTTTCCAACAGCGATAGAGCTCCAGAGAGCCGCAGTCACAGCGCTGTCATTCACTAACAACCTCGAGGACAGGGGTAGGGCATTCAAACGCTATCTTCGAGATGACGACAAGCCGTCATTAGAGACACGCCAGATGATAAAGATGGTCGAGCACACACCAGTAATGCTGTGGAAGGTGGGAAGGTCTGGGTGGGAGCCTATGTTACCACTGTTTGAGTACTGGCAGCCTAAAGGTGATATCTCAGGAAATATTGTACCCATAAGACCAGGCGAAACTATTAATTTCGCTGTAGCCAGGGTGTCCCCATCAAAATCTGGCTGGAGAGCTTATGGCGCTATCGGATTTGAAGCTGCACCCGATATACCAACTCTAATGATAAGACTCAGGCTGGCGCTGACTAGACTGCGTCGACATGAGAGAAGGGCTACATGGGAAGACCTTCTTAGAGACCGTTGCGAGCTAATATATAGGAATCTAGCTAGGTATAGCTGGATAAACTACACGACTGAAATTAAGCCGAAACTGGAGCAACACATATGATAACTACAATAATATTGACCCTGTTGGCCTGTGGTGGTGAGGCGTCCATTTCACTAAGCCCCGAATTCTACGACTGGGGTGAGGTTGATTTTCACACTGACGAATGTATGGACTGCGCCTGTACAGATGGTTGTAATTCTATAGACCTCTGGATTACAAATACGGGCCAAGATTCGGTCCAGTTAGAGCTACCAAACGGATTTGACAGTGACCATCTATGTATCGACGGAGCTACATCACAACCCTATATGGCACTAGGTGAACTCAACCCTATGGAACAACTTCTACTACGTGTGTCTGTCTGTGATTACCTACCTGGAGAACTCAATATCGAAGGCTCAGAGGAGCTATTTCCCGTTGAAGGCAGCATGGTTATTACAGACAATAAACAGGGTATCAACAGCTCTTTTGTATGGTCTTTCATACCCGTTAGAATTCAAGACTAAATCAACACAATGGAATGTTCTGAGCCTATAAGGGCTAATATTCAACTGAAAAGAACGGTTTTTGCACTCGACGATTCTAGGATTTCTGCCTAAAGGGTCGAATAAACAGGAGACTTAATAATGACTCGACCTAGTTTTGCAGTAATTTCTATAGCTGCGCTATTAACACCTAACGTATCAGAGGCCGCCTGCGAAAGGTTCGTAAGGGCCGCTACACACTACGACGGAAACAGAGTAGCTGTGGCATTCCAAGACCTAGTAGCCTGTAGTGAAGACGAGGCGGCTGCTAACTTCGACAGGTTTATGGAGCAGGCTGGCTCAAGCGGCTCTGAGGCACTTACAACACTGGCTATGGCTGCAATCAACCAACAGATTTGGAACCCTGTCTGGGAGATGATCGGAAAGATATCCGACTATGCTGCGCGTGATGACATAGCCGCGATGATCGGTGAAAAGTGCACAGAAAACGAGCAGATCTTCCCTTTCTTGCAAGGCGCCTATTACGGATTGAGATCTAGAGAGTTCAGCCAGTGGGATGACGCACTAGAGACATGTACCAGCGACCAATTCAACGCCTGGATGATGTCGCTCGTCGAAGCGCCACCATCTACTACATACGACGAAAAATGGTCTACTGTTGTTAGGGCTTACATTTCCCAGCACGGTGAAAATGCGCTAGGGCCCCTCACTACTGCAGCTATAGCAGCTAGCGCAAACGGCGGACCTTTCGAGGCTATCTTAGGGTACATGAATGACACTGTTGCACCTTCATTTGGTGGGAGCATGACAGCCGAGCAGACAGAGACTCTTCAGACAGCGCTATCTACTGTAGCCTCACAGGTAACACCAGAGCACGGAAGGTTAGTGGCAAATAGGCTTGCTGACTCAGGTGCCACTGCTGCTGCCGCAGCACTACTTCCAGCCATATACCCTGATCTAGTTCAGGATGATGGTGGATTCCTTTATGCTGGAGCGTCGATCGAAGCTGGGACATGTGGCGATGAACAGAAAGCAGTAATTCACTTTTTCACCATAGAAGACTCAGGAGCAAACTACGCTGTTGCAGGGCTCTTTGATGAAGAGGCCAGAGCTTTTAGGAGCAGGATAGGAAGACGATGCGAGGCGGAAACTCCTTGGCCAGTATGGGCCTCTGCCACTCCTATATCAAACGAAGGAGAAGTTGAAGATGCTATCGAACCACTCGTCACTGAGTGGGAAGGTCGAGGGTTTGAAGTAAATAAGCGAGAAGAAGACTCGATCACCGTACGGTAAAACTCAGCAGAATTGATTGGCACAGTTCCTGCTTTACTACTGGGAGCCCACAACGCTGATTAACTTGCTGAATCTGGAGAATACTATGGCTAAATCACCGAACACTGTACACACTGAAATAGTTGGAACTTCTTGGCTTTTCAATGGTTTCTTGTTGCTATCATTGGCTTGGCTTATGGGTTCAATGTGGGCATCTAGCGGTACCAGCACATCTGGTAGCGCAACTCAAACAGCCTCTATTTTAAACATAGAGTAGATTTTAATATATCTATTGTAGATTAACGGGTGAACCTACAAGTCTGGTATGGCGAACAGAATGTCGCCATCAACCATGGCCACTGGTTCGCCTAAGATGTCGATCAAATAGTCGTAAACAGAAGATACGTTCGCGTTCTGCTCATCAGCATCGCCCATGGAGCTGCCGCACATCCAAGCGTCCCACCTGGGCCTGTCACTCCTAGCGTGAACAACCATCCAATCAAAACCGTTTCGGCTCATCCACAATAGATCATTAGCCAAGTCACTTGGCTCGGACACCTCTCTGAGCCGAGCTGCTCGCCTGATCGTCTCTGGCTCCAATACGCCACATAAGTAGTTGACGTAGGCCAAGAATTCATTTGATTCCAAACTAGAGTCATCTCCCTCATAGTTTTCAGCCACATCATGACCATGCAAAGGCTGCCATCGATTATAAATCCTAGGCACATCAGGGCTAAATTCACGTCGACCATTATGAAATGGAATCTGTACTACCGCTCCCCCATCTCCTAATCGGTCATATATAGCAGGCATGGCGCTCTCCACCTGCCCCCTTGGCCATGGAGTCTGAGAAAACATTAGTGAATCGCCAACTATCAAAATCGGAGCTAGCCAGACAACTTTAGGCCACCGCACAGAAAGGCGTTCTACCCCCATTGATGCCGCAACAGCAAAAAACAGAACGGCTGGAGCTACCAACCTATACCAGTGACCAACACCCTCAAGGCTAGGAACCACCCGTGTCAACCACAAGGCTGGCAAAGAAAGTGGCGTGCCAAACCAAACAGTACGACCTCCAACAGCAAACCAATACCCTAAAGACAGCACCAAAAATGGCAACGCTAAAAGCAGGAGCACCCTCGACCTCTTCCAACCAACCACCGCAAGCAACATCACCACCAAACCCAAGTACACTGATTTAGACACACCCACTGACTGCATGGCTGGAAGGAACAGGTTCAGAAGGTCAGTGCCAGCAGAGGACATTGTTCGCCAGTGGGGCAAAAAAGCTGGGGGTGCGTGTACACCCCCAAGCCAACGACCAGACCACAACTCCCTCTGATCCAAAAACTGAAGAAATCTCGGGGTTATAAACAACGCAGCAACAACACCTTGGGCAACAAACCCACAGATGAACACCAGCACACCGTTCCGGCGACTCTTAATTACTAAAAAGATGAACACCAGCACTTCTACCAAAAGCGCCATCAAGGCTGCATACCATCCTGAAAACAGCAGAGCGATTAACCCGAAAGCAGCAACAACCAGAGACCGCTTCGACCGTCGCGCCTCCCACGCGATCAGGCCGCCAACATGCACTCCCATCCAGCCCAAAGTCAACGACTCTGTGATCCCAAAACTCGTCACACCAGAAAGAAATGGCGACGCAGCCAACGCCACGCCCGCCGTTACAGCCGCACGATCTGGGACTTTCAACTCAACAGCCAAATACCAACCACCCAAGAAGGCTACAAAATAATTAAACAGAACCATCAAATTGTACCCAAGGACAGGGTCAATCAGGGCCCCAACCGAATAGACTGGGAGGTTCACTGGGTCCATTATGGGAATCTCAATTCCCACTGGAAAATTAGAAACTGGCCATCGACCAGCAAAAACCTCTTGAGCCCTCCAAAACATCCAAAAATGGTTGTCCACTTCTCCCAACTGGTGACCAATAAGCTCAAAGGGGTTCAAAACTAGCGGCCAAGTAATTAGTGTCACCAACAAAAAAACGGCTAGAAAACTCTTAATTAGCTTGTGCTTATTGGGCTTATCGTCTATCAATCGTTACTCTCACAACAGCCATATGTGAAATTCGTTTCACATCTATAAAATGATCCTCACGGTAGCCAAAACATGACACAATGGACCCCTCGCCACAGACTCAATCAGGAATCTACACTACGCGAGACTATACTAATTGTCGAGGACAATGAAGCCAGAACGGATGAGATAAAGGGTATTCTAAGACAAGAGTCGCGAACGATCTACACAACAAATAGCGCAGCAGAGGCCATTAGTGTCTGTCATGACCTCTTACCTGACCTGATCATTCTATCTATAGAGATCCCAGATCTATCTGGACCTAGAGCCATTGACGTGTTCAAGGATCGCGCCCCTGGGGTACCCATCCTAGCCATCAGTAAATTTCACAGCATCGGCGACGCTGTAGAAACAATGAGACATGGGGCTGTTGACTACCTAGCGGCACCAATGAACGCCCAGTTACTGCTAAAAGCCACTGACCGAGCGCTCCAAGAAGCCCGATTATCTGGAGAACTGGACAAGGCCAGACAACAGGTGAGAGACAAATTCGGTATTTCGCACATGCTTACACGTAGTGCAAAAATGCTACACGTATTCGATCAGGTCAGGGCGGTAGCAAGCACAGACGCAACAGTACTAATCAGAGGTGAAACAGGCACAGGAAAGGAGCTTATCACCAGGGCTATTCACGAGAAAAGCAAAAGGCGAGACAAGCCCTTTATCTCTGTCAACTGCGGGGCCTTCACGGAGAGTCTCTTAGAAAGCGAACTATTTGGACACGAGAAGGGCTCCTTTACAGGCGCAGCAGGAAGACGGCAAGGTGTCTTCGAGATGGCAGATGGTGGCACTCTATTCTTGGATGAGCTTGGTGAGACCTCTTTATCTGTGCAGGTAAACCTACTAAGAGTGCTTGAAGAGATGGAGTTCAGACGGGTCGGTGGACACGAAAAAGTCAGGGTAGACGTTAGAATTCTAGCTGCTACCAATGTCACACTTGAAAAAGCTGTCGCAGATGGACGTTTTAGAGAAGACCTCTATTACAGACTAAACGTCTTCCCTATAGAACTACCTCCCCTAAGAGATCGCCCAGAGGATATCCCACTGCTAATGCGACACTTCCTAGATGGAGCTAGCGAAGAATACAATGTGAAAGCTCCGATGGTGACATCTGAGGCTATACAAGAGATCGTTGAGTACAAGTGGCCAGGTAACGTCAGGCAGCTCCGCGCCATGTGCGAAAGGTGGGTGATTACTAGGAACAGCCAAAGGCTGGAGAGAGAACACCTCCCCACAACAATGCTGTCCCCTGAGCAGAAAGCTGACGCTGGCGCTTCATTCTCTGTAGACGAATCTCTTCCCATGAACGAGCTTACAGAAAGAGCCGTCCAAAAAATCGAGAAGGCATATATCCAAAAGACCCTAAAAGCGACCAAAGGTCACCTTGGAGAGACCGCCAGAAAGGCAGGTATTACAAGAAGGACCTTATACACAAAAATGAAACTCTACGGCCTTGAGGTAGGTGATTTCCGAGAGATTTAACTAAAACCAGCCTACCGAAACACCTCTTCAACGTGTAGGTTGGTAGGTGAAGAGCGTAAACCACATCCGGGAAATCCTCCCCGAGTACCTGGTTTGGGCTGCTTCGCTAAAACCGACATCCAGTTTAAGTGAGTGAAGCCATTGAGATCGTTAAAGAAACGCAAGCTACTCAAGATCGATCCCAGCCTTCGAAAAGGCTTGTCGACCAGTGGCCGTGAGAAATTAACCATCAGCATGAACAATCGTGATTCGGTGGCCCTGCGCACCGGGGGCTGGCCGAGCAAATGGTATCTGGTGTCCTTCAGCGAGGAGACCATCACCGAGAGGACCCTGCCGTTCGAGACCGTCCACTGGAAAGTGGATTTGGAGGATGGGCGATTCTTGGTGTGTGGCTCGGCCAAGGGTACGGAGCCGTGGCAGAAGAACCTGTTCATCTGGGAAGTCGACGGGGATGATCTGCGGCAGATCGTCACGGACTTCGAGTCCATGGGCACGGTTGAGTCCGTACGCTACGGTGAGCAGGTTTATCTGTGCTTCCACGCAAAATTCATTCACTCTCCCGAAGGCGAGGTGATCGGTGTCGACACGCGCCAAAATTTTCTCTTTTACCGCGACCGCCTCGATCCGCCCGTCCCCGTGTCAAAGATGGAGGAAGGGATCCTAAGCAATGTGAAATCCAGCGATCCTCGCTTTGTCTTCGAGACTCAGGAAGGGACGCGTCATGGCAGCTACATCTATCTTCAACAATACCGGATAGAAGGCGGCGAACGGCACTTGGAAAAAAGCGTTAAAGTGACTGCCCCGCGTGGTTTTAGCGAATTCTATACGCCGCTCTTATTGATTGGTACGGACCGTAATGGTGATGGGCTGGTCGTAGGGGAGCGAAAGGTGGATTCGCCGCCGGATCGCATCATCTCGGACAAGTATCAGAAATATCACGCGACCCGAGAGGAAGCGCAGAAGACCTATCCGCTGTACGAGACCGCCCTATGGCATGTCGATCGTCACACGGGAGACTTGACGCTCTTGGGATTGATGCCAGGGCGGGGGGACTATACCTCTCCCATCTTTCTGCTGTCCCCAGACGAGCTGCTGTTCTTTCTGGTCATCGATGGTTTCGCGCCTCGCCGCACCACGGTGATCCATCAATGGTCCCTGGAAAATGGGCTTCGCGCTCTGGGCACGCTGAATGGGAGTGTTCTTCCTGTCGGCGTCGCCCGGGATGGGGACCGCCTGGTCTGCACCGATGCGAAGACGTTCTATGAGATTCAGCTTCCTGTGGAAGACTGAACCGCACAACCATCGCAAGGCACTCGAACCAATCAACTACATTCGTTTCCCTGTTCCAGCGGAAACGCGGTGACAAACGGGGACAGATGCGGGCACAGGGTTCAGGAAGTGGCGTCATTGCAGGGGCTTACGAAACGCGTCACACTACTTATCAAAACTAAAAAAGCCCCCTAAGCATTTCTGCTCAGGGGGCTTTTAGTTGGCATCCAAGGTCCCAGTTGGTTTCCATACTAAAGTCTTCAGTAAACAGCGGCGTTTGAATAAGTCATC
>Ga0115011_10000121_pt1 | contig 72006 bp, 46 predicted proteins | sample TroAtlMetagenome_2_FD_88705 | JGI IMG/M metagenome (GOLD analysis project Ga0115011, IMG submission 88705) | Marine eukaryotic phytoplankton communities from Atlantic Ocean - Tropical Atlantic ANT8 Metagenome | ecosystem: Environmental > Aquatic > Marine > Oceanic | place: Tropical Atlantic... | reverse complement strand
GCGGCCGATACTCTCCCATCGTAGCTGCTTGCCGACTCATACAACTGATCAGTCGGCGAATTCTATAGACGGCCTCTGAATCCCGAACGTGGACTACACCTGAATACGGCTTCCCGCTACGAGCCGCACCTTCGTTCCAACGACCGTTCACTGAGACAAAAAGTGCGAAAGGAAAACGCCTTCTTAGAACTTGCAGACAAGAATTTGAGTACGGTCGTCGCCGCACTTGCTGGATGATCACTAGACGTACCTCTGCATCGCTGTCCAATGCCACCTTTGAATCGCTAAGGGAAATGTATCTTAAATCAATTCCCAACCCTCCCAGTTCCCCGACCGGAAACAACGACGGCAGACAATCTGTTTCGAGAAGCCCTACTGCAATCATAGAATCCGGCACGAAAGAAAAACTACATTGGTCAAACAGGGTGATTGTATCTCTTTTCAACACCCTGAGTGAATACCATTTTTGAGCGCAGGCGGGTGAATAAAAAAACTCGACTGATCGACGTTGACACGCGTTACCGATTCATGAGACGTTACTAAAAGGCGACATGGAAGTTGCCAATTGTTCAAAACGACGGATGTATTATCAAACGCCATGGATACGGCCCAAACGCTCTATAAATTAAGCCAGCACCTCCCCGGTGCGAGGCCATTCAACACGAATGAAATCGAGTTTTCACGAATTTCCACGGAAGCCTCTGATTGCACACCTGGGGATTTATATATCGCAATCGTTACAGGAGAAGGCGACGGGCACAATGACATCGAAGTGGCTTTAGCCAATGGTGCTGTTGGAATCCTTGCTGAAAGGCTACTTCCCACGCATTCTCCCTTGTTCTTAGTAGACGACACCAGAACGGCATTTTCAGAATTGAGCCAACTAGTCTATGGTCCCTGTGAGAACAATCATGTCACGATAGCCGTCACCGGTAGCACAGGCGTCTCCAACACCTCTCGGTTAATCGCCCACATGCTTGAAGCGTCGCAACAAACCTGCCAGATCATCACCGCACCAGCGAGTTGCACTCCACAGGACGCATTCAAAATACACGCGCGCAAACTTAACGAACTAGCCGATGCGAACATACAAGTTGCGATTCAGGAAGTGACCTCAGAACAACTCGCTTCTCGTTTCTTCGATAATTTTTCGTTCGATTTTCTTGTCATTACATCTGTGGAAATAAATGCCAGCGAGTTTGATGGTACAGCTCAAGCATATGCCAATAGTTATGAAAGGGCGTTCCAACAACTAAAGCAACGTGGCGTCGCCGTCCTTAACTTCGCGGATCCGATTACGCGTTTCGAGTTTATCCCGGAAGACAGGGCTTTCTTATCTATCGGGGCAAATGACGAATCCGACATTTGGGCCCAACATCTTGAGCACGGCAGGCTCGGACAACGATTTATGATTCACGCTGGAAACGAAGCAATAGAGGTTTTCTCTCCTATTCTTGGCCATCAACATGTGTTTAACTGCCTGCAGGCAGTTTCCATCGGAGTTTTACTTGAGCTATCCTTCGAAAAGTTATGTATGTCAATTACAAGTTATGCCACTGCTCCAGGGCACCTTCAACGTATTGATGAGGGACAGGGTTTTGACGTTTTCGTCGATCATGCAAATAATGCCCGAGATCTGAACAAGGCCGTCCTCGCGTTACGGCAGATTTCCGAGGGCCGACTAATCGTGATTTACGGCCCTTCCGCTGAGCACACAGCGAGTCAGCGTGCGGCAATGGGCAGCGTGGCAGAAAAATTCGCCGATTTGTCAATTATTACGGAAAACAATCCGGGATATGAAGACCCACTGGCTATTGCCCATGACGTATTAGATGGCTACCTCCGGTCGGCCGACGCGTACGTTATCCCCGGAAGGGAGCGCGCCATTGTTTTCGGCCTTAGCATTGCTGAAGAAGGCGACACGGTGCTGATCGCTGGTAAGGGTGATCACAAATCCGACACGGTTGGCAAGGAAACCTATTATTTTGACGATGCCGAGATAGCTACAATTTGCCTTAATGAAATTCTCAAGCCTGTGGCAAAATACGGGCGGGACCTTTTCCGCTTCGAAAATTATACGGATGGATAATTGAAAAATGGTTATTGTGCGATGCCCGTTTGAAATTAACTGCGGTCAACTAGCCGACCTTCTTGGGGGACAACTGGTTTTGGCTGACCTTCCCCCGCTACTGGGGACGCTGACAAATGTGCGGCGAATTGCCCTCACTCCTGAAGACTGCACTAACGGGGCCACCTACATCCACCTAATCGCCAGCCACAACCTGCTTAATCAGGCGGCACTCGCGTATCAAGCCGGGGCTAATGGAATTATCTGCGCGGAACTCATACCGCCGATGGCTGGCGGATTTACCATTACACTGCCCAATATGGACATCGTCAATGGCTCGCAGTATCCGGTTATTTCCCGTCTAATCTCAGGGCACTCGATACTTGCCGACACCTCCCATCGACATCATTTACGTCGCTCAGCTTAGAATTACAATAGAATCTGAGGCTCGTTGATCTTCAATGGAAGAAATTATGTCTGTCGCAAATACTCCTGTTGCAATTATCACTGGTAGTTCCCGCGGTATCGGGGCCGCGATAGCCCAAGGACTAAATAAAGATGGTTGCAGAGTTGTAATCAACTATCTTCACAGCGAGACTGCCGCCATTCAACTAGCCTTGAAGCTTTCCCAAAGTGGTATACCTGCAATTGCGTGTCAGGCTGACGTAGGTAATCGAGACGATCGGGAACGACTTCTGCACACCACGCTTAACGAATTCGGGCAAATTGATATCTTGGTAAACAATGCCGGTATCACGTCTCAAGGACGGCAAGACCTTTTAGACGCCACGGAGGAATCTTGGGATAGGGTGTTTGACACTAATCTCAAAGGACCTTTCTTCCTTTCGCAACTTGTTTCCCGTCAAATGATGCTTCAGGATGACAGCCAACCAAACGTAATAGTTAATATCAATTCCGTTTCATCCTACGCCGTTTCAGAAAATCGAGCGGACTACTGTATAGCCAAAGCAGGCCTCGAAATGATGACCAAGCTTTTCGCGAGCCGTCTAGCAGAGGAAAACATTCTTGTCTACGAGGTCTGCCCAGGTGTGATCAGCAGCGACATGACCGTTTCTGTTAAAGAAAAATACGATTCCCTAATAAAGGATGGGCTTGCGCCTATAAAACGCTGGGGAACCTGTGACGACGTGGCGACCGCGGTCCAATTGCTAGCTTCCGGAAAGCTCACTTTCACGACAGGTGAAAGACTCAATGTTGATGGCGGCTTTCATATTCGAAGGATATAGGGATTACCTGCCATGAAGGATCATGTGATACGAGTTGCGTGGTTTGGAACACCGTCCGATAACCTCCAAAACATACTACTGTCCGATAACGTGGAGATTCTGGACGTCTTCCATGAACCTCACTTCTGCCAATGGGAATCTGTACTGGCGGACCCGAATCTTGATGCGATCGTTTTTAGTGCCACGCAAAGTACATCCGAAAATCAGAATGTCCTAAGGACGCTAACGCAAAATCAAATCCCTGTCGCCGTCGTCAATCCTGACGCCGACAGCCTTTTCGCCTATGAACTCGAAATGATCCGATTGGATGCCGGGTCCCGTTTAACAGCAATTCTACCGAAGGGTTGCGATCACAAACTCGAGTCAACCGCTGTACGGGGGCAGGCGCGGTTATCCGATCCTTCGTTATCACGTATATATCATCACCTAACACACGACTTGCTTTACTTGGAAAACACCCTTGGCCTTCCTAAATATGTCTTCGCCATGGGAGCCCGGCTACACGAGGACGTAAGAAATCTAGCGATCAATGTTGAATTCACCAACGGCTGCTTGCTCAATTGGACCGCCGGAGCGCCACGCCAGAACAGCCAATTTGAACAGGACAATATTCTCATTGACTTCGATCACGATGGCTTCTCAACATCTAACGTCAAGCTGACGCTCGAAAATCTCATTGGAAACGAAAACAACGACGACACTTGGGTCCGTTATTCAACGACTCGGGAGGCGGCAGAACTAATAAGCCTTTCCCTAAAAAAAGGGCGCCGGATCGAAATCTTCGACGGCAATCCAACCGAATCTGATTCTTTCAAAGGAGTCATGTCAACAACCGGTTGCTTTCTTCTGATGCTTGCCTTGGCTATCATTACAGCCCTAGCGGTCTTCGATATAGGGCAACTCTCAGAAAACAGAGATCAACATCTGACCGCGCTCGAATCCAGCGACGCAGGCTTGCCTGAACGCTGGCCACTCTGGCTTAGGCTTTGGCCAGTCTATCCACTGGCTCTCTTTCTATCTTTCCAATTCTTGAAAATAGTAATTCGAACCGAACCTAAAGATGGGTAAAATGCGCAATTTCCACCAACTTTAACGATGGGTGGAGCTCAAGATCAATACTCTGCTAGCAGATGCCGAAAATACAGTTGTTAACGATTGTATGACTCATTTTTGGTAACCCATCACTGTGGCACGCTTCTTTATAGCTTTTCTGACGACCTTGTCGTTGTCGCTAGTTTGCGATGTTGTGCCAACACACGCCCAACAATCAAACGGGAATGTGCGGTTAACTCCTGTTGTACGTGCCGTTCAGCGAACCGCTCCGTCGGTAGTTAATATCAGTGGAAGAAAGCCAGCAAATCAACCGCAGCAGCTCAATGAACGGAGTGATAGTGAAGTTAACGGTATGGGTACCGGCTTGATTATCGATTCCCGTGGTTACATTCTCACAAATCATCATGTCATAGCAGGAATCGATCGGATTCAGGTTCGTTTAAGTCGTACTGCCGAACTTAATATTAAAGATTACGCTGCCCAAATTATTGCTGTCGATTCTAAAACCGATCTTGCCGTTATAAAAGTTGAAAGCGAGATACCGTTACCAGTGATTCCTCTGGCCACATCGTCGGACCTCATGCTGGGCGAGACTGTTTTAGCAATAGGCAATGCTTATGGTTACGAGGACACGATTACGAAAGGGATCGTTAGTTGCCTTCAACGACAGGTCCAAGTCACAGAAGAGCAGGTATATCAGAATCTAATACAAACTGACGCAAGTATTAACCCGGGCAATTCCGGCGGCCCTTTAATAAACATTCATGGTGAAGCGATTGGTATCAACGTCGCCGTAAGAGTGGGTGCACAGGCGATCGGGTTTGCCATCCCCATGGATCATGCTATGAAGGTGACCAATTTGATGCTACGCGATGCCGTCGAACGCCGTTTGGCTTCCGGAATCGAAGTCTTTACCCGTATCGAAGATCGCAGGACTAAGGTTTACGTTGCGGATATCCATGACGGAAGCCTCGGATCCCTTTCCGGACTTAAGGAAAAAGACCGGATTATTCAATTTGGCGGTCGAGAATTAGAATGGGCTTGTGAAGTTTACATTAACATTTTGGAAAATGGATTTGCGCCAACCACTCTAAAAATCGAACGTGAGGATGAAGTCCATTCTTTGTCGTTTGGTGCGGATACAAAACTTACCGAAGACGCGCTCGCAACAAATCGCGCTTGGAGCGAACTAGGAGTCCGTGTATCACCTATTTCATTTCGGAGCTTACCTGGAAAAAACAAATATGAAGGTGGGCTCAAGGTTCTCCAAGTTCGCAATCAGGGACCAGCGAGCCAGCAGGGCATCCAGGCGGGGGACGTTATACTTGCAATCCACAAATGGGAAACGCTCAGCCTGGACAATCTGGAGTACGTCTTGAATAGCGAAGTGGTTGCCAGCCGCCGGCCTGTGACCTTCTATATCTACCGCGATACCGATTTCTTCTTTGGTGAATTTTTCAAAGACTAGCCGCCACTCTTTAATGGCGGCGCCACATCAAGGTAGGATACATCATTAATCCCTCCTGTTTTAAGGCACAGTGGTTTGATGGAAGCTGAATTTATCCGGTGGCTGAAGAATACGCTACCACAACAATCGCCTACACACGCAGGTATCGGCGATGATTGTTCCACGATGGAGTTCAAAGGGGATTCCACTCCCGTGATCACGACGGACGCCCTTGTTGACCAGGTACATTTTGACGTTAAGTCACAACCATTAGACCTTATTGGCAGGAAGTCGCTGGCTGTGAATCTAAGCGACATTGCCGCAATGGGCGCTACGCCGGTCTACGCGCTAGTAACCCTCATCGTTCCCAAGCTTTTTACTATTTCCGATCTACAAGAATTGTTTTCCGGGATGATCACGCTCGCCCGAGACCGGCACTGAAATAATTGGTGGAGATTTCAACTCACATGATGGGCCCTTAACGGTAAGTATCACTGCGATCGGCGCCGTTTCTCCATCTTGTATTAAATATCGTTTTACAACGGAAGTTAATGATAAAATTTTTGTAACAGGACCACTCGGCAGAAGCCTTACCGGTCACCATTTGACTTTCTCGCCCCGCTTAATTGAAGGCAGCGTTCTGGCCACCTATCCAGATGTTCATGCCGTCACAGACATAACTGACGGCCTTCTTGTCGATCTCGATTCCGTACTAACTGGGAACCTTGGGGCAACGCTGCAAGCGGCATCCATTCCCTGTCGCCAGCCTACTGATGACCCTGAGGAGGATATCTCCCATGCGTTATACGACGGAGAAGACTTTGAGTTGTTATTCACTGTGGGTTCCCAAGCCGATATCAGGCCCTTGACCGAAGCATTACCATACGATATCTATGAAATCGGGGTCGTCAATCAAAGCAATCTAATCCAACTCGAACTCGAGGACGGCAATACGGAAACGCTAGTGATCACGGGATATGAGCATTAACATTACAACAGGCTCTCTGACGGCCCATTCCGAAGCAGATACAGATGCCGTCGCCAAAGCGTTTGTCAATCATATCCCGAATGGCACCACAATTGGGCTGACCGGAACACTGGGCGCAGGTAAGACTCGATTTGTGCAAGGGGTAGCCGTCGCTTTAGGAGCTAGGTCGGAACAAGTTACCAGCCCCACTTTCGTAATTTGCAATCAGTATCCCTTAGAAACGATGATTTATCATCTTGATGCCTATCGAATCCAGGACGAAGACGAATTTTTCGAATTAGGTGTTGATGAAATGTTTTTAAGCGACGGCTATGTCTTCATTGAATGGGGCGAGAAATTTGAGCAAATGTTGCCACGCGAGCGGATTATTCTAAGTATCGATGTTCTTAATGCAACCAGCCGCCGTTTCCATTTTAGCGGTACCTCAAGATATCAACAGGAGATCAGGCAATTACTCTTAGCCTGCAACCAGCTTCAGGGTTAACTTTTGATTCGCAATCCGTGAATCTGATAGAATAGCGAACCACTATATTATTAGCCCTGAACTTAGGATAACGAGTGTCAGATCAAACGACCTATCTAGGCTGGGACTCCCCGCCTTTACACCTCCTGCAGGAGTGGTTAGCAAAACGGTTTACCACAGGCTCTCTTCTTGACCTGTCCAACGTAACCATCGTGCTCCCAACCGCCAGCGCTATTCGCCAGCTTCAACAAGGACTTATCCGGTCGTCCAATGAAAAGGGATTCGCTTTCTTACCGCCAGAGATGACCACAATCGGGGGGCTACCGGAAACTCTCTATCCACATAAAGCTCCTGCGGATTCGAGCTTCCAACAGTTGGCTTGGTACAAGGCTATCACGGAAACTTCGAGGGCGGGAATTCTCAAAGACTTCTTACCACATGCCCCCCCCCTCAATAACCGCCGCGCCTGGCAACATCTAGCTGACGCCGTTGCTAAGGTCCATCGCGAATTATCCGGAGATGGCATCGCCTTCGCCGACTTCGTATCCTACTGCGAGACCGAAGGACTAACTCATGAAAAACAACGCTGGCAACAACTGGAATATATACAGAACGCTTATTTCGCCATCCTTGATGAACATGAGGTTTGGGATCTCCAAAACGCGCGGGTCATCGCACTTGGCCATTCAGAAATCTCTGCGCCAGCAAATCACCTTTTTGTAGTCGCGGGCTGCTCAGACCTCACCAAAACAATCAGAGGGTTCCTTACAGAGATTGCCCATCAGACCGAGTTCATCGTTTTCGCTCCGGATTTAATGCGTGCTCGCTTTGACGACGTCGGCTGTCTAAAGCCAGACGCATGGGATGCAAGCATACCTTCCATTTCGATGAGTCAGATTAAGATCGCGTCCGATCCAAATCACCAGGCTGAACTGGTTTTGGATACTATTGCTGGTCTCTCGGAGGACACGACAAGATCTGAGATCCTAATCGCCATACCCGACGCTCCTGACGAAAAGACCATCGTTAGGAAGTTGAAACGCTATGATGCTTCCGTCAACACCCCAACAGGCGCGGATTTGTCCGATACGAAAGTTTCAATCCTGCTCAGCCTCATTAACGATTATATTGCCGGCCAATCATTTCATTCCCTGGCAAGCCTACTACGTCATCCCGATATAGCGAATCATCTGATTCCAACTTTGGAGCTTTCCCAAGTATTAACTGAGCTAACTGACTATCACGAAGAACGACTACCACTGGATGATTCCGGCGTATTTAGCAGTCAAACACGCTATCCGGTATTAACCGAGGCAACTCGGCAAATACAGAATTGGTGTGCTCCGTTGCTTTTGGCTCAGCAAGATACCGACCAAATCCATCGAGCTTTACTTGGCATGCTGGAGACAATTTACGGCGAGCTAACTCTCCATCGAGATACCCACCGTATTGAAATCAAATCACTATCATCAATCACTGCTCTTTCCACTGAATTAGCAAACGCTTGCAGCCAACTGAACTTCACCTGCACGGCGGAAGACTTTCTGTCTCACATGTTGACCGCTCTAGCACAATCGAATGTATCGACAATCTCTATACCTGATGCCATTTCCGTGTCGGGCTGGCTGGACGCTCCGTGGTCCTCGCAGACAACCGTCATCGTGACTAGCCTTAACGAGGGCATAATACCAACGGCATCCAACACGGACCTATTTGTTGATGACCAAACCCGACAGGCCTTAGGGTTGCTAACGAATCAACGACGACTCGCTCGTGATGCTTATGCGCTTGCTCTACTACAAAACAGCCGTGAACTCACCGTCATATGCAAGAAAACGAATCACCAAAATGATCCGCTACCTATCTCCCGCTTATTGTTACATGGTTCCGCTCACCAACAAGCGAAATTAATCAAACAATTCAGTAGTGGTAAAACATCGCTTGCCCTTCATCAAATAAAACGCCAAGTTACGAACGAAGCCCTATCGCCTTTGGAAATCCGCGTTGAGCCTTATCAACCTGACTCTATTAGCGTGACAGCATTGCGCAGCTTTTTGTTTTGCCCTTTGCGTTATTACCTAGGCTCCGTCCTTCAACTCAAAAGCACCGACGATAGCTCCAGAGAATTATCTCCCCTAGCATTTGGGAACCTAATTCACAATGTCTTATACGAATTTGGGATATCGGCAGCCAAAGACTCCATCGAGGAAACTGAAATAGCTGCGACCCTTACGGAGACAGCAACCCGATTGTTCCGACGTCAATACGGTACGAAAACCTACCCAGCGGCTAGACTACAGCTCGAACAGATCTACCACCGTCTACAAGCTTTTGCGAAATGGCAGGCGAGTTGGCGAGCCGAAGGGTGGACTATTATCGAAGCCGAATACAATGCATCTGACCCGGTGATTATTTTAGACGAATTTCCGGAATGTAAAATTCATGGGCGGGTAGACCGTATTGACTACAATCCTCAAACCAAAACATACGCGATTTTCGACTACAAAACGTCAGAATCATCAGATTCGCCGGAAAAAGCACATCGCTCCTCTAACGAACCCGGTTGGGCAGACCTCCAACTCCCTATGTACCGGCATTTATGCAGAGAAATCACCGCTGAAAAACGTGTTACATTGGGTTACATCACCTTAGGTAAAGACTTAACTTCCGTTGGTGCCCAATTCGCAAATTGGGATCCAACAACCCTGAAACACGCGGATAAAATAGCCGTTGATGTAATCCAAGCAATGAGGAATGGGGATTTTTCCCAGGCCAGCCAAAACGTAGTTGAAAATTTCGACAATTACGCTAGTCTCCTAGGACTTACCACGCTTGATCACCCTGGGTATATAACGAAAGAAAATACGTTATGAATTCCCTCCACCACATTTTAATCCGTGCATCTGCCGGTACCGGAAAAACCTTTCAGCTATCCAATCGGTACATTTCGCTACTTGCTAGCGGGGTTCCTCCAACCTCGATCCTAGCAACTACCTTCACACGGAAAGCCGCAGGAGAAATTAGGGATCGAATTTTAGAGCGCCTTTCAGACGCAGTGCTCGCTCCGGAAGCGGCCAATGAGTTGTCCTCCCATCTCGAAATTAACGAAGCCATCTCCGGTTTCAATTTCGAGCGTTGTTTTCTCGAAATGGTCGATAATCTACACCGACTCAATATTGGTACTCTTGATTCGTTCTTCTCGGTGTGGACGACTAAACTTGCACTCGAGTTTGGCTTGACACCCGGTTGGTCCATCTTAAGTTCGACAGAATATGACAATCTGGTAAGCTCCGCGATTTCGGATGTTATTCAATACGGAAAGAGCAGCGATCTGTCTCGGCTCTTAATCCTTCTCAACAAAGGAACGGTTAATCGCAGCGTTTCCAAGAATGTACATGATGCCATCAACAACGTCAGGGATTTGTTTCTCCAATCAACAAACACCGCATGGGATCAACTTCTAGACACGAGACAATTCCCAACCGAATACCTCCACACCGCCCTAGAAGAACTCGAAGCAGCCGCTCAAGAGGTTGAAAAGGCTCAACTAGCGAAAGGAATAACGGCCGATATCGTTCTACTCCGCGATGAGCAACTGTCCAAGGCCATCGGCCAGGGTGTTCTCAAAAAGATCATCGAGGGCTCCACAACCTACAGTCGCATTGAGATCCCGGGGAAGATTGTCTCCCTTTACCGTCCGATTCTCGAATACCTCGGCAATCAGTATTCACGTGAGATCCATCATCAGGCATTAGCGACCTATGACCTACTAGACCGATTTACCAATTCCTTTGATAAGCTAAAGCGTGAAGCGGGTAAGCTCGAATTCTCCGACGCGACTAATTGCATTGCCCGTCTTCACGAGCTGCCGCCTGAACTAGTTTCGAGACTTAATAGTGACATCCGCCATTTGCTACTCGATGAGTTCCAGGACACGTCGGTTCCCCAATGGAATGCAATCTCTCATCTAGTCGCCGAGGTTACCAAATTTCCCGGTAGTTCACAGCATTCGTTATTTTGCGTTGGTGACACGAAACAAGCAATCTATGGTTGGCGTGGTGGGCGCCGTGAAATATTTCAGACCCTGAGTGACTCAGTGGGAGCTATTCACACCGACCAACTCATAAAGAGCTTTCGTTCTTCAAGCGTTGTTTTGGATTTCATCAACTCTGTTTTCATGAATCTTTGCAACCACGACCGCCTTGGAACCCTGGCTTCAGTATTACGGGACTGGTCAGAGGACTTTAAAGAACACGCCGCCGCCCGCGATCTGCCCGGCTATGTTCTCTACAAAAATGCCCCGCCAGCCAGCAAGGCGACAGACCGATTAACAAATTGTTTGCACGCCACCGTCAAACAGGTCAATGAACTTCTGGACACCAAAAAGGCCATTTCCATAGGTATCTTGCTAAGGAAAAACAGCGATATTGGTCAGTTGATCCAATTGCTCGGTAATGAAGGTATCATTGCGAGCGAAGAGGGCGGTAACACGTTGATACGATTTGCCCCTATTCAAGTCATCCTTAATTGGCTCCACTTACTAGAGTTCCCGGACGATTCCCTTGCCCTCTACCAAATTCAACAGTCACCACTAGCAACGCGACTGCAACGGGACGATACAAGTAAAGGTTTTAGCAACGCACAACTCACTGAAGAGAGAGAGACGCTACTGCATCTTGGCCTCGGTGATTACATCGCTGAGTTGACGTCGTCCCTTGACCGTTTTATAAATTCTTCTCAGCGTTTTCGACTAGATCAGCTAATCCAACATGCCGATCACTTTAAGTCAGAGAACCCATTGCGGCTTTGTGAGTTTATTCAATCTATAAGCATCGAGCGTTTCACTGAGGAAACGTCAGCGCGTGTAAGAGTTATGACCATTCATGCCTCGAAGGGATTGGAGTTCGACGCGGTAATCCTACCGCACCTAGAATCGGCTTTGAAGCGAACTCCGGACATCATAGTGAAACGCAAGGAAGACCAACTACCTGAGAGCATTTTCCCCTATCGTAATGACAAGATACAGCGTCTCCTGCCTGATCGTTATCAAGTAGCCGTTCAGGAAACTACCGTTGAGCAACTTCAGGAGGTATTATGCGTCCTGTATGTTGCCATGACCCGGGCGGCTCAGGCTCTTTATCTGATTGGGCCTAGTCAGCCGAAGGCGCCTAAAGAGGTACCGGTAACGTTAGCGGGTTTAATCCAGATGGCCCTTCAGGGGTGCTATGACTCCGCTGACGGTGCTATCGTCCATGAGAGCGGGAGCAGCGATTGGTACGCAGCGAGCGACGATCGAGAGGAGTTTACTGACTTACGTCCTCCAATGCCGGCTGGATTAAACCGAACACAACCCGGTGAAGAGCAAATACTGCCCACTGCATCACCTTCCAGCCTTGAGGGAGGGGAATACTTGGACGCAGCGGCACTCTTGCGTCCCCCAAGCCACGACGCATTGAGTTTTGGCACGTTGGTACACCAACTTTTCGAGGAAATAGAATGGTGGGAACCCGAGAAGATCGACCAATACCTTCAGAGGTTAGATCAACGCAAGATAAGCTGGGACGACTCGTTGAGAGACGTTCTCAAAACATTCCACGGCTCCTCCGACGTCTACTCTGTACTAACCCCTGGTTTTTATGACGACTTACCCTCATTTAACCGTGTTGATCAACTCCTTGTTAAAAATGAATCTGCGGTCACATCCATTGTGAACGGGAAACTAATTCGTGGATTCGCCGATCGCATCGTCCTTGGTATGCGAGACGGGAAGATTATTGCGGCTGACATCGTGGATTATAAAACCGATGTGCTTGGTGAAATGAATGAGCTACTTTCAGCCCGCACGCGCCATTACCAGCCCCAAATAGCGGCCTATAGAGATACTATAGCGCAAATGCTGAAGATTAACGTTTCAAATGTCAGTGCGAGGCTGCTGTTTGTAAGAGAGGGCCTCCATGTCCCCATAGAGACGAACCAAGAATAACGGTTTCAACGTTCGGCATACTTTCTTGTCTTCTTACCGACATACGGACACTAAAATTAATATTTCGATCTACTTCCAACAACTAAATTCTGTCTGAACTCTTGAAAGCGACTTTCAACCGACCAATTAGGTTCCGAGACGATGCAACCCACAATTAATCGGTTATATTTGAACTTTCCCTTGCACCTTCGTAACCACGGCCTTTTGTTACAATGAGAACACTACTTATAGGATAAATCGATGAAAATCCATGCTGGCAAAACCGTGATCAATAACTGTCGTTTATTCGACGGCACAGGAAGTGCGGCCAAGGAATCGCAGGCGTTACATTATGAAGACGGAATCATTACCTATGTTGGGGACGCTGCTACACAACCTGAATCAAACTCTCCGGGGACGAATTTCATCGAGGCAGCCAACTTTACTGTTATACCAGGACTGGTAGAGGCTCACTTTCACCCCACGTACTTCAACGTTTCCGAACTGGCTGATCTTGATATTAAATATCCCGTCGAATACGTCACGCTTCTCGCCGGAGCAAACGCTAAACTTGCTCTCGAATGCGGCTATACTTCCGCTCGCAGCGGTGGCAGCTTATTCAATATTGACGTCTGGCTCAAAAAGGCCATTAACGAGGATGTAATTCTCGGCCCCCGCCTGGCCTCTAACGGACGCGAAATTTGTGGGGTTGGTGGCTTAATGGATTGGAATCCGGATTATCGTAAGATTGGCATGGAAGGCCTGGTATTACTTATCAACGGCCCAGAGGAAGCGCGTTCCGCTGTACGCAAACTAGTGAAGGACGGTGTGGAGTGGGTGAAAACCTACCCAACAGGGGATGCCGCCGCCCCTGACGTGAATGACCATCACACCTTATGCATGACGTTCGAAGAAATGCACGCCGTCGTGCAGACAGCCCACAATCACAAACTAAAGGTTACTGGGCATTGCCGTGCCACTGAAGGTATCAAAAACGCATTAATTGCCGGCTATGATTGCCTCGAACACGGAACGTTTATGGACAACGAAACCATGGACTTACTACTCGAGAGGAATGTACCCGTCGTTCCTGCACTGTACTTTGAGCTCGCTAGCATCGAAAACGGCCCGGCCTTCAATATGCCGCAAGCCGTCATCGACGGGCACCAGGAAACCCTGGATGGCGGGACTGAAAGTGCTCGCCGCATTCTAAAAGAGGGCGGCCGGATCGGTTTAGGTGGCGACTATGGCTTTGCATGGAATCCTCATGGTGATTATGCCAAAGAGCTGTCATTCTTTGTGAATTACGTCGGCTTTTCGGCGGAAGAGACGCTCATGTGCGCCACCAAGACAGGATCTGAAATCGCGGGAAATGATGATAAGGTAGGCACTCTCGAATTAGGTAAGTTCGCAGACATCCTCATTATTGACGGAAATCCCTTTGAAGACATCCGCATCATGGAGGACCGTAGTAAGTTTTACGCCGTCATTCAGAATGGTATCATTAAGGCTGGTTTCTCGCTTCACCCTAGCAATACGGATTAACTATGAATCATCGCATTGTCACAGCTTGCCTGGTATCACTATTCGCGACGATCACCACGGCAGCGGAGCCTTCGCTAGCATGGAAGGTAGTACCATTAGCTATTGACGCCAATGAAGGAATCGATATCGCTGATTTTAATGGAGACGGAAAGTTGGATGTTGCCGCAGGGCGATTCTGGTATCAAAACCCTGGCTTCCGCCCTCGTCCGTTACGAACTTTTGACGATGTTAACGGCTACGTCCACAGCAATGGCGATTTCGCTTACGACGTAGACTTGGATGGTTTGATGGATGTCATTGCTGGGGGGTTTTTCTCTACCGAGGTCCACTGGTATAAAAACCCAGGAAATGAGGGGTTACGTCTCGGACATCAATGGAAGGGGCACCTGCTTCTGGATACCGAGGAATCTAAGAATGAAGGGCAGTTATTTGAAGATCTCAACGGGGATGGCAAGCCGGAATGGATCGTCAACACGTGGGCGAAGGACGCGCCTATCTATATTTATGAATTAACTACGACTAAAACGCTTGTTGAGCTCACCAAGGACGGGAAAAACCAGCAAGTAGAGCAGCAAGTACCCTCACTGCGGAAACACCTTGTGGGACTGCGCGGCAACGGACATGGACTGGGAGTGGGTGATATCAATGGTGACGAGTATTCTGACCTATTACTAGGCCACGGTTGGTATGAAAACCCCGGCAAAGACTGTTTAACTACCACCTGGAAATACCACAACGACTGGCAAATTCATGGATCTGTTCCCATGCTTGTCTATGACGTTAATAACGACGGTAACAATGACGTGTTAGTCGGGGAAGCACACGCCCATGGACTCTACTGGTGGGAAAATAAAGGGGTGCAAAACGACACGATTCATTTTGAAAAACACCTCATCGATGACAAGACATCCCAATTACATGCCCTACATCTGGCTGACTTAACAGGAGATGGTCAACCAGAACTTATTACCGGGAAAAGATATTTTGCACACAATGGGGGCGACAAAGGTGCCAAAGAACCAATCGAAATAGTTTACTTCGAAATTGACCGGACGACTGGTACGTTTAGTAGAAACCTTGTGCATCAGGGGCGGACAGGGATTGGCCTACAAATCCGCACTGCGGATATTGACGGTAACGGGCATATTGACATAGCTGTCGCTGGAAAATCCGGTACGCACATCCTGTTTAATCAGGGTCGCAATCAATAAACTTCTTAAAGGACTTCGCCATGCGATTGCTCTGCCGTTTTTTTTCTATTTATCTGATCTTCGCTTCCTCTGCGGCGTCAGAGGCTGAAACCATTAATGTCGTCGTGTGGGACGAACAACAGCCTGCCCAAAAGGAAGCATATGAAAACTTTTTAGGAAATGAAATCGCTAGCTACCTTGAGAAACAGCCCGGCATTTCTGTTCGAACGGTGAATTTATCTTCACCTGAAAAAGGAATCGCAGATAACGTACTCAACTCGTGCGATGTTTTGATTTGGTGGGGGCATGTAAGACAATTCGAAATTACTCCCGAACAGGGGAAGGCAATCGTCAAGCGGATTAAAAACGGCCAGCTCGATCTGATCGCGCTTCACTCGGCTCACTGGGCGACACCTTTCGTCGAGGCAATGAAGGATCGCACGATGTCAAACGCTCTGACTAGATTCAAACAAATCCCCTCAGAACAACTAGATCTAAAATATGTCGATCCCCCCCGTAGGTATTTCGCGCCTGACCGTGACGACCTATTAACCCCTCGCTTCTACCCTAGGAAATTTCCCAATGGCCGAACCGAGTTAGTCATCCACTGGCCGAACTGCTGTTTCCCAGCGTACCGCAACGATGGAAAGCCAAGTACGCTTTATACCCTTCAAAAGGACCACCCAATTGCCCGTGGCATTCCTCCGAAGTTCCAGTTGCCTAGCACCGAGATGTATGACGAACCTTTCCACGTGCCGGAACCTGATGAAGTAATCTTTGAGGAACGATGGCCGACCGGAGAGTGGTTTCGAAGTGGCATGATTTGGAACATAGGCGCCGGTAAGGTGTTTTATTTCAGACCAGGTCATGAAACCTTTCCTGTCTACAAACAAGATGTTGCTTTGAGCATCATGGAAAACGCCGTGCGATTTTTAGGCAACAAGCATTAACGACCTTCGCCATGAAGAGCCGAATGCACAACGACTACCGTTTCTCCCATTGAGGCCTCCCTACTACGTTGTCCCGACCTCACATCCTCAAATGCCTGCAACCCCACGAGATCAGCCCTGCTAACGAATCCACTCCAATCTTCTCCTTCAGTCGTTGCTTATAGGTGTTAACTGTGGTCGATTTAACGCCCATCTGATTCGCTATCTCCACGGTCTGACTACCGCTGATTAATTGACGCAGGCATTCCATTTCCCTTGGCGTCAACCCGAGTGCCTCCTGCTCATCTAATATTGGTACCGACGTCGTCATCACTGTCACTTCGTTCGTTTCCACGGGAACGGCGTGACATTCATAAAGGGTGGCTTCCCCCTGAAAGACAAACTTCGCCCGGATAGTAATCGATTCTCGATCAAAAAGGACTTTCTGGAAGGCGTCGCGAATACGTGTTTTCTCTTCCGGAGAATCAACCCACTCCCAGGGCTGACTATAAAGCACTTCGGCCGCCGAATGATGAACAAGTGGTTGTGCAAACACGATTCGACCACGCGAATCATGAAGTGTAATTAGTGGGTTTCTTTCAGAGTGTTCCATTTTAGCCTTTCAGTGGTCGAGACCAACACGAAATCCAATTGAGCTCTTTTTGATTCTATTGCATCGTTGCATGAGGTTTAACTGTCATTTCCGTCTTATGGCCCTGATCCCCCTGTTCCTGCATCCATTGCATTAATCGAGCATCTAAACGTCGGGAGATCTTCCGGTATTCGGGCAGGCCGGCCAGATTTCTTAGCTCATAAGGATCTTTTTCAAGGTCATATAGCTCTACCGCTGGACGATTAACATATTTATTGACGAGCCGCTGGGCGTTAGCATCCGTGGCGGCATCGCGAACCCAACTTGTCCAGTAAGAGCTCCCATTACCTTTAATAAGAACATTGCTGAATTCCGATTCGTGATTCAGGTTTTTAATCAGCTTAAACCGTGTATCACGGATCGACCTCACGGGATAACTCTGCGAGCCAAGGATAATACCTCGCGTAGTGTGCACTCCAAACACGTAATCATTATGTTGATCAGCACGTCCTTCAATAACGGCCGCGAAACTATTCCCGTCAAGGTTCTTTGGTATATCGATATTACACAACTCCAAGAGGGTCGGCAGTACATCCACATATTGAACCATAGCATCCGAGCTACTACCCGCTTTAATTTTACCAGGCCATCGTATGACTAACCCCACATGCAGTCCGACCTCATAACAGGTCCATTTACCGAACGGGAACTGAGCGCCCTGTTCGCTTGTATAAATGAAGATTGTATCGTCTGCCTTACCAGCTTCATGGATCAGTTGATCAAGCTCACCTAACTCACGGTCGAAATCCGTAATCTCTGCGTAGTATTTTTGTAAAGCGGCTCGCGTTTCCTTATTGTCGTGAATATACGGTGGGAGCTTGAATGTTTCGGGTTTGTAAGCGGAGGCATCTCCGTCCTCCCAGGGCAAGTGCGGGCTATTGCTCGCATAAACTAGAAAAAACGGCTCCTTCTGAGTGACAAACGATTCCAACTTCCCTTTAGATACCATTTCAAACGGAAAGCTTTGGGGGGGACCAAAATGCCGTTTACCGCAAAGTCCTACGGAATAACCAGCGTCCTGGTAATAGTGAACAAGACTCTTGGTCCCGACCTTCACTTTACTGTGGTTAGGGAAAGCCCCACTCTTAACGGGAAAGAGACCTGTATAAAGCTGTTGACGTGTAGGGGCACACATCGCAGTCGCCGTAAAAGCGCGGTCAAACCTTAACCCCGCAGACGCGAGAGAATCAATATTTGGAGTTTTGACAATTTCGCTGCCGTAACAACCAGCGTCACTCCATGTCTGATCATCGGCGATGATGATCACTACATTCGGAACGGCTTGGGCTCGAATCACAAACACCCCAACCATAACCAGCGAAACGACCGTCCTCATGACCGTCTTTGTTGAAATTCCTTTGTTCATTAGTTCCTCAGTTTTTCGGTCGGGCAAAATAGGACCACTTGGGTTTCTCGTCATGTATAGCCTGTAAACTTCGACGTATCTCTATCTGCCTAGGGGTAGGGTCAGTAAGATCTCGGTTTTCATTGACATCTTTGCGAATATCGTAAAACCGACCATCGCCATAAAGTTTATAACGTGTCGTCCTCACGAAAGATCCTGCCAACTTTTGTTTGATTAGTTGGTTTTGCTTCTTGATGATTTCTTGACGTTTGTCGTCATCTTTTGATTCATTAGGAAACCCGTTCCTAATGTAATGACAATAAACCCATTTCCGACCGGACTCCCCTTCGCCTCGGAAGACTGGTCCCAGTGAGTACCCATCACTATTGATGTTTTCAAATTCAATACCACTAACATCACACAGCGTTGGGAGGATATCAGTAAAGTCAACCAATTGATCCTTGTTAACTCCCTTGGAAATATGAACCGGCCAGTGAGCTACAAAGGCTACGTGGGTTCCATTATCAGGCAGAGACGCCTTGCCGCCTTTTATCTGACGGCCATCCATTTCAGAAGAAATATTCACCGCACAACCGTTATCGCAAGTAAAAATAAGTAACGTATTATCTAACTGATCAGATTCTTTCAGTGTGCCGACGATCCGCCCCACCAATTTATCCAAATAACTTACCATATCCGGGAAGTATTCCTCTCCACCAGCACGCCCATCATATTCCCCGCTACGTTTTCGCGAACCACCAGCTTTTGAATCCGGTGTGGGCACAAATGGCCAATGTGGTAGTGACATCGGAAAATAAAGCAGAAAGGGATCCTCACGCTCCGAACTAATAAATTCACATGCGAAATCCGTCATGATATCGGGGCCAAAGGCTGTGTCTAATCCATTAACGATCTGACCATCCCTTGAGATCCGAGGATTCCAATAACGCGAATCTCTGCCGTCAAGATGCCAAAGACAGTGGGTCGAAAAGCCAAATTGTCGAACCGTATCGAGATCACCACCAAGTTGCCACTTCCCACAAATCCCTGTGTCATAACCAGCTTCCTGTAAATAATTTGCAAACGTCTTTTGCGAAGGTTCAAGGAGGCCAAACTTGACGTAATTACGATAGTTGTATTTTCCCGTCATTATTTGAACGCGAGAAGGTGTGCAAATAGGCGTTGAGTAGGCGTGATTAAAGTACATGCCATTCTTCGCCAAAGAGTCCAGGTTCGGTGTGGAATAGGTCGTCGAACCGTAAATGCTAACTCCTTCATACCCCATATCGTCACACATGATTAATATGATGTTAGGACGCTCATCATTACCCTTGCTAACGCCACAGATAAGTAATAAAACAAACACCGAGAGCATAGTCGTTTTTTTCACGACACTCCTCCAAACATTCTTCATCATTTTTTCCCTAACGATTAAAACTCTAATGAGCAGTAAGTACATCATACCAACAAACCAAATCACACATACCTTACTGGCAATCTTGTTATCACTTACATCCTATTGCTGCTCCCCGGTCTATGGTGAACCAAGCGACCAATTCAAACGTCGCGATAACGATCGCAATGGTGTCTTAGAAGGGAACGAATTACGAGGCATACCGCCTGCGTTGCTGAAGCAGCTGGATCAAAACGAAGATGGGACGATTTCCGCCGAGGAAGATGAATTACTTTTCCAGAGACCCCCATCACACTATGACGTGCAAACCTTCAACTACGCAAATACGACAAATCCACGTCAGGAATTGGACGTTCTAATTCCTCATCAGGCACAGGACGGACGCTTGCCTTGTTTAATCTTTATTCACGGAGGTGGCTGGCGAGCCGGTAACAAGGCACAGGGGCACCCACACCTTCAGGGATATGTGAACTCCCAACAATTTATTGGCGTGACAATCGGATATAGATTATCGGATGAACAGGTGTGGCCCGCTCAACTGCATGACTGCAAGGCTGCCATACGATTTTTATACGCCAATGCGAAACGGTTGAATATTGACACTAATCGACTTGTCGTATTTGGAACCTCGGCGGGTGGCCACTTAGCGGCAACAATCGCGACCACCGGCAATGCCCCGTCTCTCAATGGAAAGGTCGGGCAGCATCTTACTCAACCATCAGTTGTTTCCGGCGCTATAAGTTACTATGGACCTACAGATTTCCAGCGGATGGATGACTTCCCCTGTAAATTTAAACACGATGCTTCCGATAGTCCTGAGTCACGATTGATAGGCTCGCCAATACAATCTACGCCAAGACAAACTCAAGCTGCCAACCCAATCACCTATATTGATCGCAAAGACCCGCCTTTGATTTGTATTCACGGAGACCGCGATAACCTCGTACCGATTAATCAATCCGAGATCTTAAACGAGGCACTTCGAAAAAAGAAAGTGCCCACGGCCCTCATCAGGATTACTGGCGGTGGCCACGGAGGCTTTGATAATCCAGAAATAAAAAAGGTGGAACAACAATTTATTAACGCCATTATCTTTAATTCGGACGCGCTGCCTAAATCTATGGTCCTACCAAATCGAACTAGATAGGAATGCATCCATTAAAGATAAACTATTGTTGCATTTTGCTGCACTGTGCGAAAACAGACCATCATTTCTGAACAGTTGTTCCGAAACGACATCCGGACAAACACTCACAATTACTACAAAACACGATTTTTCATTTTTGGCACGCCATATGCTCTAGTAATTAGTCGTAAAGTCGGATTTCAGTCCGATCTAAAAATACGGTTCAAATTACGAAAGGAGAGAGTGGCATGGTTCGACTAGATCCCACTCCAGCACAAATTAAGAAACGCTGTCAACAAATTCGTAACGAATGGACCTCGGACGAGTTTCGTCGCCGGTCCCAACCCAAATCGCTGGCCGTTTGGATGCCAAAGTTACGGCGTTGGGCATTTTTAACCCACGACGAAATCGGAGATTTGCAAAATCACGGGGAGCATATGAACTAGTCCCCGAAAGTATTCTGGTTTCCCTTTAGACAACTCATTCAAAATGCCCTTAATGATTCTTGCTGCGGTACTTTCCCTCAAGAGGATTAAGGGCATTTTAGGTATTAGGAATAAGAACATTCGCTATTACTTGCCCATCGACAATTTTGATAAAATACGAAGTGATTCATAACCACAATTCACACTAGCTAGTCATTACCGATGCTCTCGATTACTGACACGTTTCCTTCCAAATCATGCATTGGGTACTCTCGACGAGAATTTTTGCGGATCGGTGGTGCAGGCATGGGTAGCCTAACGCTCCCAAGTCTTCTTTCCGCCCGGGAACAACCTGGGTTTCTAAAGGACCGATCTGTCGTCTTGCTCTTTCTGCAAGGAGGACCGTCGCACATTGAGTTCTTTGATCCCAAAATGAGTGCGCCTCCAGAAATCCGTAGTATCACTGGAGCAATCAACACCAAGACACCAAGCATTACCTTTGGGTCAACTTTTCCTCAACTTGCCTCGATGACGGATAAATTTACCGTCGTGAGATCTTATCAGAGCAAAAATTCCGGCCATACCTACCAAGACGTTGTTAGTGCACGCAATCCGTTTCGGGCAACGATGAGTTCCATCTACTCTCGCATTGCCGGTACGAACCATCCTTCAAGTGGAATACCAAGTAATGTACTACTCAAACCGGAGGCGATCCGTCCCGATTTAAAACTCGGTAGTAACTTTGAAACCAATGCCCTACCTGGGCTAACCTCCGCCGGTTCCCTAGGTCGCAACTATACAGCCTTCGATCCCGCTGGCGGCAGCGAACTAAAAGACAATTTAGACTTAAAGATATCAGCCTCGCGATTCACGAATCGCCGCTCCTTACTCGATCGCCTGGACCATATTCGACGTTTCGTTGACACCACCGGCGTGCTTGACGGGGCATCCAAGTTTCAACAACAGGCTTTTGACGTCATTGCGCAAGGGGTCGCCGACGCTTTTGACCTTGAACAGGAACCTACAACTGTCCTTGACCTTTACGATACGACCCGTCATTTCAAAATGAAAGACATGAACCGTTACGGAGATCTTCGTCGTACGTCGAATCTCCTGGGCCACCAAATGTTGTTAGCACGACGTTTAGTGGAACGAGGCTGCGGTTTTGTAACCGTATCTGATTGCGGCTGGGATCACCATGCAAATGGCAACAGCCCGAAAAACATGACCGCTTTCCCCGCGATGTCCCGGCAAGTTGATCATGCTGTCGCAGCATTCATTAACGATATCTACGATCGCGGACTGCAGGACAAGGTACTACTAATCGTAACCGGTGAAATGGGTCGTACGCCTAGGATTAATCGAAACGGAGGCCGTGATCACTGGGGTAATTTGACAACTCTTTTGTTATCCGGCGCGGGAATTAACGCCGGGCAGATTATCGGACAGAGTGACCGCCAGGCTGGTGAACCTCTGGGTACGGCTTACGACCCCAAACATCTATTAGGGACCGTACTTCGCACCTTCTTTGACTTGGGTCAACTTAGACTACAGTCACAATTCCCAGCTGATTTAATCCGATTGGTCGAAGAAACACCTCTAATAGAACCGGTCGTTGCCTAAACGTTTTTTAGAAACTAAACCCCACTCTTTTGCGATGCAAATAAATGCAAATCGCCACGAATATCACGAAAACGATATTATAAAAAACAATCGGTTCCCACTTCAACCAAAGATCTGCAAAGATGGGTTCCAACCACGGCTCCAAATGCTTGTCCACCTCAGTTCTGAAAGGCACTCCAAAACTCCGTTCGAGCAGGTACAACAATGCACTACCAGCCCCCATTGCAATGATTGGCGAACACAGCTTCCGCCCGCTTCTGGCTGCTAATAGAAGAACGCTGAAAGTCAGCAACAAATATCCAATCCCCCCGGCGAGAAGTGTGTGAGTTGCAGAGGCTAATCTTGGAACCGATGGTAGTCCACAGAACAGTAGCCCAACGCTCAGACAGACCAACAATAACGACAGGCTAATAAGTTGTAAGCTAATCCCCCCAGTACTAGACGCCGTAAAGATGATACATCCCGCTGCCATCCCTAAAACATAGAGCCCCGTGTAGGCAATCAAATTGATTTCGCTGTAATTGGAGTAATCTGTTGTTAGCCCACTGCTACGAACCGACATGGGCATAACACTGCCGAACGCCTGTGACACACGCTCCAACACACCAGAATCATTTTGCCAAACCGATTTTTTCGGCATCTCGTCATCTGGTTCAACCAAAACGACTTCCTCGGTTCGCACGACGGGATCCGCTTCCCCAAATCCATATTGAACCGTCATCCAATGCAACCCCAGAAATACTAGAGCGACCGGTACTAGGTAAGAAGTTTTACGGAGAGGAAGAAACAACAACAATCGGCCAACAAAGCTCAACACTCCAAGCCAGACAAGCAAGGAATTGCCCGGAACGACGGTCGAACTACTGTTTAGAGACGCTAATATGATTCCAGCACAAATCAAGCATAACGAACTACCGCAGCTCTTGAGAATCAGAACAATGTTCCGGCTGTTACTTCGTACTGTTTCTGATCGAATAAACGCCAAACTGCCGCTAAGAAAGATCACCAGCTCAACAAAGAAATCCCAACTCGTGGGGAGCCGGGTAATCACGGCACCTTCTACCCCGGAACTTAGCTCATAACCGTACCAGTTACTCGTCGTCGTTTGCGTATGCCAAAACTGCAATTCGGGTTTGATAGCGTGGTAGTTTTTGGCTAATGGCTTAAGCCCAAATGCATGCGAGCAGTAAACGCTAACTACAATGCCCAAAACTAAATAAATGGAGAGTGCCCTGTTATCATTTATAATCGTCATTCACTAAATCCCCAAAGACGAGAACCTCGGTTCCGTTTTCATTAAGGCTTCAACCTCGTCCAACTCAAATGCCGCCTCGGCTGTTACATTGATATAACCGTCCTCCGTTATGACGATTGTATCTTCAACGCGAATATAGATTTCTTCTTCCGGAATCCACATCTGAGGATCAAGAGCGAAGACTAATCCGGGTTTCATCGGCTCTCCAAAATATTGCCCGTTATCATGTACAGCCATACCAACGGTATGTGAACAATGTCCCTGGAAGTCCAACACTCTCAAGGCAGCTTGATGATAGATGTCCTTGGACCACTGCCATGATTCAACAAGGGAGCTCCCCTCACGTTTTGCCTTTTGGTGAACTTCTTCCGGAGTCAAGCCGGGCGAAATGACAGCTAGTAGTATCTTGTGATATTCAACAATAAACCCATAAAGTTCCCGCTGTATTTCCGTGAAAGTCCCGCTTACTGGCCACATCCTACCAATATCACTTGTGTAATAGTGAAGATCTGGCGCGTAATCCATAATCACTAAGTCACCATCGCTTAAGCGCGAGTTATTCCTGAAATAATGAGCATTCCAGATATTTTCACCCCGCGCTATGATGGGTCGATATCCCGAACCTGACGCGCCTGCCGATAAAAACATCCCGTCCGCAATCGCACCTAATTGATATTCATAAATCCCGGGCTTCGTAGCCTGCATAGCTAGATTAATTGCCGCTGCGGTTACCGCCCCCGCTTTAACCATCCATTTCATCTCTTCGGAATCTTTAATTAATCGCATCCCGCGTAAAACAGACTCAACACTTCCTAATTTATTTGGGTCGACGATCAACTGGTTGATAACCATTTGTTGTCGCGTAATACTCTGATCAAACGGATCCTCCCTTTGACTATGAAACGCATGTCTTAGCGTATCCTGACAGGCCTGCCGGGCCTCTTGTAACTCGTTAGGAACGAAAACCCTGGACGCCGCCTGACAAACTTCTCCTAATTCCTCCCTAGCCTGGATATTCTCAATACCGGTTAAAGCCCGTATCAAGTCTCCATCCGCCAGGCTCAACATCGGTCCTTCACTACGTTCCGTTCGTTCATCTTGTGCTTCCAGATAAAGCGTACTCCTACCGCTGCCACCAGCGATGACCAAATAACTGTGCGGAACTTCTGTTCCAGTAAGATAGTAGAAATCATTATATTGCCGGAATAAATCGAATGCTCCACTAGCAGCGGCCCCAGTGAACAACGCGATTTCCCCATGTTGCATCGATTGGCCAATCTCCCGGCGTCGCGATTCCAAAACTTCGCGACTATAGGTGCCACGGTAAAACGGTTTCCTCTTTCGGTAATTCATCCGGTCTTCCAGCCCTCATGCCATTGAAAGTCTATTCCTTAAGATTATTCATCTTAGAATAGGATAGAAATGTAAACTCCAATTTTATCAATTCAACACCAACAGATTTCACAAATTCCATGTGGTTCATAAAAGATCATTTAGGCAACGAGTCAGGGCCCTATAAATTCAATGACTTGTTAAACGCCTTGTCTACAACGCCGTTAAAAGAAAATGCGACATTGGTGCGAAATAGTCGCCAGGAAAGCTGGAAGCCGGCAATCCTCGTCTTCCCTGAGGTCTATGGGGAGCCGGTCCCGTCCGACCAATCACTTCCCCCTTCACCCATAAACGGCGAGCCAGACATTCCGATTCACACGGAACGCATCGTAACCAAGCTGAATCAACTGCGTACTGTTCTGCCGATTTGTGCGGTCCTTATCTCCCTGTTAGTTAGCCTGATAATCCATCATCCAAACGCTGGGAAGGTAAGCGGTAATGAGAATGTCTTAATAAGAAACAACTCCAATTTCGTGTGCCTCATTTTTTTCCTACCGGCGTTAACAACACTTCTCAAAATAGCTGCGCACAAATTACAGGCATCTCAGGAACCAATTTATTACTGTCTTACTTTGTATCAACGCTTTTTCATCTCATTATGCATCGCTGCCGGACTCTCCATTGCCTTGCAACTGCTCGTGACGTTTCTGATCTAGTCAACCCAGTCGCATGTCCCCACCTCCGTTTTCATTTATAATCAACCAAACAATATGTATTTCCAAATATTGACAACGGCAAAGCCAACATGAAGTATTTCCTACCTATCGTGGCCTTGTTGACTGCCTTCGCGGAGCTTCAGGGCACCGACGAATTCATTGCGGCCAACACCGGGAACGTAACAACCGAAAATCCGCTTATACAAGAAGTCCCTCTAAGAACTGGCGATACGTTTGAAACAACCATTCGGCTAGTAAGCCCTTCAACGCTTTTTCCAAACGCTCGACTTAGGGTCTCTTTTGCGTTGGTCGCGGCAGACGACGAAGCCCAGACGCCTCGCGGCCCGGACGTTAAAGCAAAGAGCAACCGGAAGCCTGATGCCTACGGGATCTACACCAATCCGACTGCGAATTGGACTAAAGTCATTCACTCACATGACCCTGACGTCTACATAAATTATCGCGCCCCTATTAGCGGACTCTATCGATTGACAATTAGAGCGGAACAAGATGAATTGGCAAGAAACAACACAGCCCGTTGGCGAGAGCCCGGCAATGTTCGAAAAACAGATGGTCCACCACGTACCGTTCCGTGGCCAAACAACGCTTCCGTGCCTGTCTCTTACCAATTGGCTAAACTCCCGGTCCGTTACGAACTTGGGACAGGTACAGGAGTTGAACTTGAGCCCAACGATACTCCAGAACTAGCTCAACCGATCAAGATCAATGCAGACGGTTCCGATCAAACATTCTCCATCCTAGGGAGTGCCGATGACATCGAGTATTTTGACAATGGTGATTTTGGACGCAGCGGAGATGACTGGTATCGAATTGACTTTAACGGCACAGCATCCCGCCTGCTTACCGCTTGCCTTTCAATTCCAGACCAGCAGGTGGCTGCCCAAATTCGAGTATATCGAGTCAAACCTGAAGACTTCGCTAAGGGACTCGCCGACTACGTTCCAGGACGTCTAATCCCGATTGAAGAATACACCACGGGCAGGAACGAAAACGAGCGAAACCATCAACAGACCGAACAGCACCGAATCGCTGTGAATCGTACACTTAACCCCGGCGAGACGTATTTTTTACGTGTCGAAGCTAATTCGCCCGCTTACGATCTCGAGGTTCGGTGTGTACAACCCGCTCCCTATACCGATCCACGGCAGGCTATTCGTCACGGCCTTTACGACCACATCGGTCAGGTGGACGCTTGGCTTACAAACCGCCCTCGTGGTGCGAGCGTAGATCGCCGAATACGGGACACTGGGAATTTACTGGGAACCAACTGTATGAGCTGCCACACCCAATCCGGTGTGTGGGGTCCCGCTGTCCCGTTCGAAAACGGATACCGGCCCCAAAACGTACAACTATGGCTTCACCTTATCAATACTTGCTATCAGTCTCTTCGTCCAACCAACGTCCTCAAGGACGCCGCCAATAATACAAGTCTCGCTCCACTCGACCTGGGCGACGGTCCAGCAGGCACCCGAGTTGCCGGACACGCTCTCGTAGCTTTAGAAAGAATAATGCCAGCTCGCCAATTACAGAGCAAGCAGCAACTACGCACGGCAAATTTCATTTTACAGTCGGCGGATCCGGGGGGTATCAATGCTGCAGGGCCCGGTGCGAACGTCGGGCAAGGCGTTGTATACAACTACACGGGTGAGATCCTTGCCAATGCATGGACGAAACAAAAAGAAGTTCGCTTCTTTCGTGCGCTTGAGGAAAAAGCAAACAAAATGCTCGGGATTAACGTCAAATACGCCGACGACCTTGGTCACCGAATTGAGTTCTATAAACGTTATTTCCCAGCCGACTATGTGTCCCAGGCAACAGAACTGGCCAACGACGAATCAGACCCAGAACAACGCTCAAGTTTGATCGCCAAAGCGAAAGAACTGCAAGATAAAATCAAAGTGCAGATTGAGCATGATCTCGACCGTCTTTTCCAAACCCAACTAGAGGACGGGGGCTGGGGCTTCAACCCTGGTTCGCTTAAAGATGGAAAATGGAAGACACCTGACGGCACATTCTCCGATCCTAGCCCTACTTCCACCTCGCTACTTGCATTTCATGCTTTAGGACTTCCGGCTGATCATTCCGTCGTGAAAGCAGCGATTGATAATTTACTGCGTAATCAAAAGCCGACGGGCATGTGGAAACTTGCTTCCCAGACAGGCTTTGTCTCAACGAGCTACGCGTTAAATGCATTATCGCGTTATTTCCCGGAAGACGAATACCAAATTGAGACTGACGATTTTGAAATCCCAGCGAACGCCACTGTAGAGGAAATCGTAACGATTCTGCGCCGAATCTATATTGATGCCACACCCAAAACGGCTACGTTAGCCGCGAGCTATACTTCCCACTCACTAGCTGTGGTACGCTACTACGCGACCCTTTGCTTAGGCGCCGTCCACGACCAGGCTTACGTTGACACTCTCATTGTTTTGCTGGCGGATCGGTCAAAACAAGTGCGTGAAGCAGCGCACTGGGCCATGCGCCAGACCTTGATAGATGATCACGGCTGGACTTCAATTTTATTGGCGGCAGCCAAGGGAGACGATTTTACACGGGAATCTGCGATGCGTGCCCTGGTGATGCTCGTTGATAGCGAAATGCCGACATCCTCCATTGATCACGCTGCACTTACCGCAACGCTCGACCACGCCCTGAATGACGATCCCCATCCAGCCGTACGCTCCTGGGCCACACGCAGTGCTTGGCAATGGTGGGTATGGAATCCAATCACTCGAAACGCCTTAAATAAGTCCTGGATTAGGCTCCTTAGTCGTCCCGAGTCAGAGGCTTTAACCGAACTTGCCATGCGGTATCAAAGCCATGCATTGTTTGTGGTCAACGGCCATATTGCCAACGGTTCCCGAGAACACCAATACAAGGAATTAGCAAACCTTTTCGTCGAATTACACAGTCTACGGGCTGAATTCCTGAAAACCGACCCACACGCCTATGCTCGTTTAACGGAACGCCTAGTCGCCATCGCTTCCACCTTTCACAAACAACGTGGCGGCGACGGTGGTCCCGGTCAACTAGGTTATACAACGACGTTCGCAGATGATTTGTTTGGGAATGCTGTCATCGATCACCTAGCGACTCTACGGAGCACTACACCTGATGATTACGGGCCACAATTCCTTGCAACCATTGAGGGTTCGGCGAATATTCCCCACGAGGAGCTACAGCAAATCCTCGTGGACTTGTCTATTAACGGTCCAGAACACATTCGCCCCCTGGCCTCTGAATCTATTAGTGATCCTCGTTTAGTATCTCTGATTGCCGTACCCGAACAATTAGAGCCAATGCTAGCCCAACTTTGGCGTGGGGCAATGGATCCGCCCCGCCGTAAGGAATTGTCAGAACCCATCCTAAAAATGTTCGCCAAAGTGCGGTGGATCATTCCGCAAAGTGAGGAACAGAAAGACGAAATCCTTCATTTCCTCATCCCCAAACTTGATGGGTATCTAACGGACGAACAGGTAAACGCACTTCCGGACGATGCCGAAAAAGCAGAGGCCTTGAAGCTTCGGAACGCTACTTGGTACGTCGCCGATCGTCTTGGACAGGCAGTCGCCGAAAATCCCGACTTGCATTTCGAAAATCTCGTTAACGCATTTCCACAACAAATTGAAAACGCTGCGCAAGCTCGTTACTGGATGCAGAGCGTGCCTTGGATTCTTGAATACAAGACCAAGTTACCGGAAGTAGATAACGATCCGAACACTTTGCCTCCCGTCGACCCTTATGAGGAACTTCGGACACGGGCACTCACTGTATTCCTTCAGCAACTATCCAGGAACGCTGATCCACGAACCCGTCAGCTGGGCGTCGATCTAGCTAATCAGACCTCGATGAAACGAAATCCTGAAATCCTCGTCGGACTGGAGGCGCTACGGGCATTCGAAACCGACAAGAAAGTATTGGAAAATGCCAACAAGGTACTCTCCCAAAGCCAAGGGGCTTTTAAAACATCACTCCTAACTGCGGTCTCCAAAGAACCCGACCATGGGTTCAAAGTCGAAAACGGCTTAGCTCGCGTTCCTGACGATTTCTTCAAAGATATCGTTTACTTCCGTGACTATGTAATGCCCGAAATGACGAAAGTCCTCCGGGGGGACGAGCGTTCCTGCATGATATGTCATGGTGAACCCGGTCGAGTCCCCTCTCTTGAGTTATATCCACCCGATCAGGTTGGCTTTCTGACTGTCGATCAACTGCTGATCAACTATCGAATTCTGCAACACCGCGTCAGTACCGAAGACATCATGAACTCCAAACTGATACGTAAGCCGCTAAATGTACAGACCGGCAAGGAAGATGGGCATCAGGGTGGACGCCGCTATCAGCCAAATGATCCTGGTTATCTCATTCTAAAACAGTGGGTCGAGAACCAAATCAATATCCAGGGAGCTTATGGGCTACCCGAACGAAATAAGAAGTAACACTTCCTATTTACCGCGGTCCTTGCCCAACTGGTACGATCTGCACTCCCGTATACATTTATCACTTATGCAGCACCTGCTATTTCAGATTAAAATGGCGTTTCGCAAATTTGATATACTGTTCCCAGTCATAGGCTGTCGCGTCATGCCCACCAGTGCGGATATGATATCCGATGTAATCACCGGTAGGTGTATTAACAGCCGGTTGTTCCTTAACCACGGTTCCCCGCTTCCCAAACAGCTCATAAACACTGTTTGCCTGGAACCCACTTAAAAACTCTCCTTTCGGATCAGCCCAGACATCGTCAACTGCACTGGCAATATAAACTGGCCGAGGTGCTATTAGCGCAACCAGCATGTGCTGGTCCACTGGAAGCTGATGTTCCAAATCATTGAAGTTGTTAAAATTGTCACAAAACCAATGTGGGAATGAGGTATTAATTCTGTTGACTGTTTCGCCAAACACTCGCCGACTCAAGGCAGCTCCCCCGCAACCAGAATCCGTAGAAATAACGATTGCGAAACGCTCATCTTCGGCGCCCGCCCATAATGACGTTTTTCCGAGGCGTGATAAACCTGTAAGTGCTACACGCTGATGATCAATATCGTCGTCATTCTCAAAGTAATCCATCATCTTACTAAGCCCCCAAGCCCATGTAGCTATCGACCCCCAATCGCCTCCTTGAAGATCCCGACTCGAAGCAAACAGTGAGTGAACTCCATTCCCCCAACTGTCATCAAAATCAGGATCGATGTCCCCGTAGTAGGCCGTCGCCAGACCGAACCCATTATCGATCAACATCTCAGCCTGCCAACGAGAAGCACTTTTGCCGCGCGACCCTTCATTAGCTTTATTGTTTGCATGACCAAGCCGTGCATCATTTCGAGCCCACTTTCCATGGACGGGCACTTCATTTTCGGTGACGACAGTATGATTCCCACTGAAATTAAGTCCGGTAAAAATGGGGGCGTGTGAATCCTCCGCCAATGTGGATTTAGGCAGATAAATCAACACGTCAATATAGGGCTCTTCTCCTCTACGTTTCAGATACAGTCGAACTTGTCGCCTTAGGGCCTTTCCACCTAAGGCTGCATTCGATTCTTCCAAAACGTCCCATTTAATTTTGACTTTAACATCCTGAGGAACTCTTCCATAAACGTGTTCCTGAAACAACCCAAGGACTTCATCACGCCTTTTCTCATCCCATTGCTTAGCGCTTTCAACTTGGCTTCCGTCCAAGAACGTCAACGTCGCCGGTAACTTGTAATCGGGAACGCCGGCTTCGCTGTAGTTAAACCCAGCTGGTTGACCTTGGGCGATTGAAATACTACTAAATACGAGAACAAATAACATTTTCTTCATCTGGCTTTTTATCCGATAACTAAATATTAATATTCCTTAAGATCAATCATTTTAATACCATCTAGTGTTGTAATCTATGGAACCAAAGGATTCAAAGCTGTGTCAATCAGGCCCGATATTCTCGATGATATTGAAAAGCTTGCTCAGACCAACGGCAAATTAGTAGACGTCGCACACCACCTGCTCAAATATATTGACGCCCCTTCGCCCAACGATGGACAGAACATTTCTAGTGAAAGTATTATCCAAACATTCATTGAGCAGTTTAAAACGGAACTTTCACAAAAACAGCTCGACTATTTACAGAATGTCCTCGGTCAGCACTTCGACGACCTCGTAGTTGTTCATGAAATTACGCCGTCCACGGACGATCCACATAACATCACTTCCTTTCTAGCAGATGGTGGCATTGGCCGAGTATGGCTTGCACAAGACAAACAAGTTCAACGAGAGGTTGTCCTCAAACAACTTCTGCCTAGCTACCAAGACAGTGAAGGAGCTCGGACGCGATTTGTGCATGAAGCCCAGGTAACGGGAAGCCTCCAACATCCCAATATTGTCCCCGTCTATTCCATGAATTGGGATAATGCTGATTCTCCGTTTTACACGATGAAGTATATTCGCGGTGAGACACTCGCTCGAAGGCTAGAGGACCACCATCGAAATTCGGAAATGGAAGGAGGTAACTTTCAGTTATTGTTGTCAAGCTTTCTATCTGTTTGCCAAGCCATTGCATATTCACATGAGCAGGGAGTTGTTCATCGGGATCTTAAGCCGGAAAATATTGCGATTGGAGAATTTGGCGAAGTCACCGTTCTCGATTGGGGGCTTGCGGAACATATTCAAGATGCCGGCTCGAAACGACTAACACCAGGCGTGCTTGGCACGCCTAATTACATGCCGCCGGAACAAGCGTCCGGGCAAGGTATAACCGATCGGTATAGTGATATCTATAGCTTGGGAGCGATCTTATTTGAGATTCTTTGCGGAATGCCGCCTCGCCACCCATCGTGTCAATCACAGGGTCTCTCAACACTCTTAGAATCTATCGTCGCAGGAGACATCCCTGACGCAACCACAAACTGCCCGACCCGATTAAAAGGTCTGGGGTATATCGCCAACAAATGTCTCAGTTTAGAGCCCAGTTCGCGTTACCTCACCGTCACTGAGTTAATCACGGACATTCATTCCTGGGAAAACGACCAGGCAATCGTCGCCAAACCAGACACTGCCTTAACCTCCATCCGCCGGACAATCCGCCATAAACGCAAACAGATTCTAGCCTCGTGTACCTTATTACCTATCATCACCTTCGTTCTTGCTGGCTTTATCACAAAATACAATATCGAATATACCAATCTCCAGTCTGCCAAACGAACAGAGGTATTGAAGCAGGAAGAACACCTCAAAGTTAAGCAGCAACTTGCGACCGCCATCAAACGCTCCGCGAAAGCGGAAGCACACGCCGAGGCCAGCGCCCTAACCGCCAAGAAGAACTCGCAATTGGCAGCTGAAAGTCTCGTGGTATATCGGAAGGAACAGGCCATTGCCGAGCAGGCTCAAAACGAGAATCTCGTTGCCACCCGGAACGCAACCGAGGCGGAAAGCACAGCCCTAGAGGGCCGAAAGAAACAACTCGCTGCCAGAAAACTCGCTCTCGAGAGTAAGGCGGCTGCCGACGCGCTCAAGAGGAGGATTCAGCTACAGGTATTTGAAACACTCTCGCGTAATGCTGACAATTCAGCCAGTAACCTACATTTCCAACATGCACTGGCATGGACCTCTGCCGCTTTACAACAGGCTCAATCGGCAAATTTCGGTCCACAACTGCAGCAGCAACGACTTAAATACGATGCCTTAAAGACCAAAATTCCCAAACTCCATTCGGTCAACTCCCACTCCATACCGGACCGTCCAATAATTCACTCTGCCAGAGATGACTACGTCTATTTGACAACGATGGACAATTCGACTCCAGCGGCATCGCCCACCATCGAGAAACGCAGTGTTAGCACCTTAGAGACGATCTGGGAACAACCGCTTGCGGGTACTTGCATCGCGCACGACTTTCACGCCACTTCAGGCACACACTGTGTGGTCTATCAGCCATCCGACGGCAAGGCAGCAGTAGTATTTTATGACGACGAGACCGGCAAACAACAATTGAGTGGAAACCTCGATCTACCATTCCCTGTTTCCAAATTATATTTAACTGCCCGACGATTAATCTTTATTGAGGAGCATAGCGTTGCGATTTACGACCGCCACTCTTTAGAGTTCATTCACCGCACGCCGTCCGGCAAGTATCCGATTTACGCCAGCACGCTTTCACCCAAGGAGAACCGAATCGCGACAATCCACGGTCGACATACCCTTCGCCTCTGGGACACTTCAGAAGGACTTCTGCTATCACAACCTTTGCAAAGTAAATCCGCCATCATCAAGTTTAGTTTTCAGACCCTATCTAATCATCTCCAACTTGTCACAGCAACGGGCGAACAGATTTTAGTGGACGCGTCGAAGTTTATACCCAACCGAATTGCGACTTCGTTGCTTCCACTCTCTGCGAATGAGACTGTGACCCATGCTGTTTTTCACGCGCATCAATTACTGACGGCCTATGGCACGTCATTAGGGCGTATTTTCATCAGTAATTCTTCCGGCTCTTTAGCAACTGGCCCAATCCAACTATCTGAACCCATTGCGGGTCTTTCGTTAAGCAAAGACCAGCGGATGCTATTAATTCAAACCGGGGAGCATATTGCTAACGTCTATGATATTGCACAACGGAAATTCATCTGTCGCAATTTAGACCACCCATGCAAGCTAAACGGCCTGACGATTTCTCACGACAATCGCTATGTATTGGTCAATCTAATAAGTGGTGAGATACGACAATGGGATCTCGCAATCTCCAATAATCCTGCTTCAAGACTTTCCGTTGGTGTCAGCTATATCCACTCGCAATTTCAACAGGACAAAATTATTTCAGTGACGGCATCTGGTTTGGTCGAAATACGAAACGCTGGCCCGCCCCATGAAGTGTTACATATCGCAGAAACACGTTTACCAATTAGCGGGAATGACCGATTCCTACCGTTTGATGACGGTTTTTACTTTATCGGGGAAAAGCGAATCGCATACGTCTCGTATGACAATGACAATCTCACGACTGAACAACAGACGCTAGTAGCGCCAGTCAATGCAATATCGCTAAATATCCAGACAGGATCGCTAGCGCTCGCTCACTCCGATAGAACCCTAGGCATTTATTCACCCCACGGCAATCCTGTCTACAAGCGTTTGGAAGGTTCTAAAGTATCTTACGAGGCCATTGACTGGCGGTCGCCGAATTCACTGCTCGCAATGGCTAGGGATCCTGAGGAACAGGTGACGCACATTCATCAATTAATGGTTGATGAAACCAAGACAACTCACAAGACCACCCTGCCCGGCACCGGCTATCAATTCATTCAGGATACGGATCGAAACACGCTCGTTGTCGACAACCATGGCACCGTTTTCCTACCCACGAAACAGGGCGAGTTTACCCCATCCGGCGGATTTGTTGCTGGCTTACATACCAGACATCTATCAAACCCAACCATCGCCTTTACCGAGAACGGCTACGCACAACAGATTCATAACGGAACTATTGTAAAATATGACGTCGTGGAACCTAACGATGTAACGCTAACGACTGCAGCTGGATATTTTGTAGTCGTAGCCGATGATAACGCGACGCTTCACCGCGTTGGATCTCCAGAAGCGATTTCACCCCCGATTAATTTAGGTAACACTCCCAACTCGATCGGCCTGATGGCTACTGCTGATTCCATCCGACTAATCGCTGCGACCAATTCGGGTATCCACGTCTATCAGCTCACTACCAGCAACCCAGCCGCTTTCCCGATAGAAGTTGAAGCAAATGCGTTAGCAGGAATGATCACTCCTAACAACGCCTACCTAAAACGAAGCAACCATGACGCCATGTACGCGTACGAATCGTTACCCCAATGGCCGCCTGGCGGAGCACCCTCTCCCATCGAATGGTTGCAAGTTCACTCATCCCAAATCAAGAGCGAAGATTGGACTAACCTATTGGAGGCTCGCAAATCACAGTGGGAGAGTAATTTGCAGCTCACGTCTCAACAAGCCACCCGTTTGCTAGACAATCTGGTTTTATCACATATCGGAGCCAGGGAATACCGGAACGCAATTGCAACGCTGTTGCAGGGATTTACCAAGACGAAACAAACCAAACACTTGTACCAGGCTTGCATGCTTTCGCTATGGCTACAAGACACCGACTTGTCACGAAAGTCATTCCTCGCATTCCAGGACAATACCGATTTCACAGTGCCGCAGGAATTCGTCAGGTTCTCTCTCGCAGCTGGAATATATAAATCCCGAATGGATCTCTCACCGCTGGACGATGCCTATGCTCGAATTAAATCAACAAGCACCACCAATCCCGTTGTTCTGCGGGCATTGTTAAGCAACGCGATACGACTGCAGGACACGGCCGATGTACAAGACTTTCTTCAGCGCATCCTCAATTCCAGGGCACCCATTCCCCTTCGAAACTCCTGTTTAGCAATCGCGTTAGCCAACGCGCCAAAAAGCCCCAAGAACAAGCAAGTACTGCAAAGTCTTCAATACAGCAAAACCTTAACACCGGCTATTCGGGAAGGGAACCCAGGTGCCAACTGGACCGAACGATGCGTGACAGAAATAACCTTGCGTGACCTTCAACTACATTACGAGGAGGCTGATAATGAATGAATCCAAGTTAAAGACACTCCTCCAACAACAGATATCTTCCCCCCTTAACGATACCGCGTTCTTACGTGAACTCATACAAATCACAAAGGGGGAAGAACTGGAATCCGACCAAACTCTCGATATCTCAATGGAGATATCCACAATCCTCACCGACCTCTACGCACAACAACGGCACACGGATTTGATAGTACAAATCAAACCATCCTTGGCTTCAGCCACAATTAATCCAGCTTCAGGTTTGTTACGGGATAATCTCCCCGGACAATCAACCCTCGCCCCATCCTCTGACAAGCTACCTTCCGTCACATTGGGGGCGACAATTTCACGGCCATCCCAACTGGAAAGGATCGAGGAACACGGTATCTATTCTTCCAAGTCTTTGATAGGGCAAACACTTGATCTTGGTGACGCCTGGCTAGCCACCGATGACGTCTTGTCTAGGCAGATCCTTCTCCGAGAATTGGACAACGAATCTGAAAAGGAAGAAGCTTCAGTACAGCAATTTGTACGGGAAGCGCAAATCGCAGGCCAACTGGAACACCCTAATATATTACCCGTCTATTCACTCGCCTGGTCGCCAGACAATTCTCCGTATTACACGATGAAATTCCCCGAAGGGATTACCTTAGCCCAACACATTGAAACTCTTCACCAGAATTCGTTATCCATTGACCGTACGACGTTAAGAGAGTCGATACAGATCTTACTATCGGTCTGCAACGCAATTTCCTATGCCCATTCCCGAGGCGTGTATCACGGGCAACTTGCATCAGATGCAATTTCATTGGGCGAATTTGGTGAGGTTTTGGTGATGAATTGGTCCAACGCGGTCATCGTTGATGCGGACCAGGATTCAGTCGCGTTGTCTAAACACGATCGAACGGCCATTGCCTCGCTTCTATACGAAATTGTGACGGGACACAAACCGGACCCAACGGAAATGAACCAATTAGCGCGGCTGCCAGCCAAAGCCCCAAATCCCCTCAAGTCTATATTGCGACAAGCATTTTTAGACGATACGCGTTACACCGATTTAACCGATCTTGCTACCGACCTAAGGGCATTTCTTAACGACCAATCCCTTATCGCTCATGATGACACCTTCGCTGAATCTGTGACACGCTGGGCACGCCATCATCCAATGCATGTATTATTTGGCTCCGCCACACTATTACTGCTAACTTTCAGCTTACTTACTGAGACCTATATTCTACGAAAGGCAAAAAACGAGGCCGCTGCGACTCTAAGTACGACACAAGAAATCACCCGCCTGCTTTTAAACGACAACCAGCTCATCGCTGGAGAGCGTGAAACACAGGAAGACGCCGCCGCCACCGCTCTCAACGCATTGGAGGAAGCAAATCAACAACTCAAATCCGCCCAACGAAGTAATCAGGCTGCATTACGACAACGGGATCTTTCTCGCCGCCTGCAAGCTGAAAGTAAAGCCCTGCGAAAGATCGCCGAGAATGATTACGCCGAAGCGGTGAAACAAGAAACACTAGCCCTAACCCTGTTAAAGCAGGCCGAAGCCGCCAACCTCGCCGCACGCCAGGCAACGCTCGAGATCCGCAAGCAATCCGTTTCCACACTGGAACGCCAAATCAACCAACAGTTACTTCGAGGTCGAAATGATCTTGCTAGTCAAAATGTCCGGGCCCTCTACCCGTTAATCACCGAAGAAACTCACACTTCGATCCATACACCCTCTCTTCTAAAGGCAATCGCTAGTTATTCATACATTCACTGCGATCAAAACCCCACGAAGTTTGAATTACCCAGACGCGATATTACTCGCTGGTGCACTAGCCCCGAGCTCCCAATCGCTATTACAGAATATCTCCCTAAAGAGTCTACTACGAAGTTGTATATCCTTGAACGCGACTTGCAATTCAGCCACGAAGTTCCGGGGGAAGTCGTCTTTCATTTTCAGGACAGAAATAGGATCATCACAATATCCAACAGTGACGCGGAGGCCTTCGTTGGAATAATCAAGGGAGACGAAATAACATTTGGGAGGCTCCCTGCTCACTGTAGTACGGCTATTTTAGACGGTGACCTACTCTATACAGGCCTTGCGAATGGCCATGTCTTGACGTTTTCCATCGAGGAATTAACCACCTCTTCGCCCATTGTCGCCCTACCCGCACTACCGCAACGCCTCGCCCTCTCTCCGGATGGACGTTTGCTCGCCTGTAATTTTGAAACAAAGTTGCAGATTTTCAATTTAAGCAACAGCGCGATCGAGCGAACCATCACTCTCCCATCAAAATGTCATCAACTTTGGTTTCCTTCTAACAAGTCGATCGCGTTATTAACTGATCAGTATTTTGTGAATGAATACCTTTTTGACGAGGCCGGCACTCGTCGAATACGTTATCGGCCCCCATCAGACGACCGTCAACTGGTTGATTATTGCAGTCATCGTAACACTCACTATTTGTTGTTTTCCAAGGGAACGCTCGTCCGATTATCCAAGACACTAAATACTAATAGCATCCACCTGGACAACTCTGTTCATTCCAATTTTCTTCACGTGGGACCGAATTGTCTTCTACTTAAAAATCGAGATGGTGTCGTTTCCTCTATTGAACCAGCCACATTAGCGCCAAACAGTGCTCCGATTATCCTAAAAGAACCAATCGTCGCGGCCACACGCAATGCCTCCACCGTCACGCTCGCAACCGCCGACGGTTTCGTGGGGCAATATAAACAGTCTATTACCACGGCTAGCAAACAGATTGTCGTTCCGGACTACACGAATCAAGTTGAGTTGACGATGATGGGAGCGCCTTTAGTAAAGACATCAGAAAATACAATCTCAAAGGTTTTGCCGAATGGTGAAATTCGGGATATTTACCAACACCAGTCACCGATAAAGGCCTTTCGAACTCTGGGAAACGGGGCGTTCATTGCCGTCACGGATGACAAACAGATTACGCTCTTCCAACTCACGGCGAATGACACCCCGCAAAACAGCCACGTCCTACCTCTCCGCGTCCAACTTAATACATTCGTACATCACCCCATGTCAGGAACCGCACTTCTGTCCAGTGAGGACACCCTTTACCATTTTCTAGACGAGCAGGTCTACACTTATTCACACCCGGCCAAACTCGCCGGGCTCATTCGGATCACACTTTCGGCCGATGCTCTCAAAGCGTTTATTACCTCTAGCGATCAATCTTCAGAAGGTTATTTGGTGGCTCTCACGGAGATATCCTATAGTTCTTCGTACGATTTTGACGGTTTCATTCGGGACGTCTTTTGGGTTCCCGATCGCGAAAGCTTTCTATTAATTTGCGCGAAGCAAAATGCTTCAGGGCAACCGGATTTAATAGAGCTAGATGATAGCGGAGTGATTGCAACAACTTCACTGCCCTATCAGGTCAACAATGTCGTCTTGAACACGCAGAATAACGAATTAATCATAGCTACTACTGGAAAAGAACTCTTCCGTTACTCAACGTCAACACATCAACGCTCTGAGGCAATCAATTTTGCTTATTTTATCGACGATATGCAATTAACAGGCGATAACAAAGCCGTACTCCTTACTACAACAAGTGGAATGCTGGTTTTAGACCCAAACACTTTGACACCGTTGACGCCAATGCATAAGGGAAATTTCCTCCAACCCGTGCTCAGAGGAGGCGTTTACAACATTCTTAAGCGAACCTCAACCGGATTAACGATTGTTAATCTCCCAACCTTACTCGGCGACGGCATAACCCAGGAACAGATGAAGCAATTCTATAGCCAATAGATAGGCGTTATATCAACTCGCGAGGCACAACACCTTTTTCATAAAGGTGGATAGGTCGACCGGCAAGGCTAGGATAGGTGTCTTCAGCCCGAAGCCCAAGAGCATGATAGATGATGGCATTCAAATCGGCCGGTTTGATCGGACGTTCCACCGGATGCTCTGCTTTGGAGTTTGTCGCGCCGATAAATTGCCCATGTTTGAATCCGCCCCCCGCAATCAAAATACTTTGTGCTTGCGGCCAATGGTCTCGTCCAGCATTAGTATTAATCCGAGGCGTACGACCAAACTCGCCTGCAGTGACTACCAATGTGTCCTCCAGCATACCGCGATCAGACAAATCTTTTAGAAGCACACCAACAGCACGATCGTGACGGATCATTTTATCATTCAATGCTTTTTTTATGTTACCGTGGTCGTCCCAATATCCAGTGTTCAGAGTAACAAAACGAACTCCCGCCTCAATAAACCGTCTCGCCAACAAAGCCTGCTCGCCCCACCCGGCACCATAGGCTTCGACCAACTTCGGATCCTCTTCTGACAGGTCAAAGGCCTTTCGCGCTCGTCCGGATAGAATAATCTCTTGTGCTTGAGTATTCATCTCATCAATACCTTCAAAGGTACCGGAACTGTCAGCTTCCCGTCGCAAACTGTCAAACTGTTTCAACAGAGAAACGCGGTTAATAACACGTTTTTCAGACAGCCCTTCTACTAATGAAAAACTCTTATCGGATCCGGTAGGCAAACGACCTGCTTCGTTGCCATAGCTATAATCGCCAATGCGAAACGGATTATGATTGACTCCCAAAAACGCCGAGCCATGAAAGCCGAAACCGCCGTCGTTTATATTAATCCCACTGGGGACTCCACTCCGGCGTGGCCCCAACAGATAAGAAGAAACAGATTGCATCGATGGATTGCGGGGGATTCTATCTGACCCTGTGGCGCCTGTGTAGCCGGTCAGCAACCAGTGCGCTGCCGCCCAGTGATCACCATTACCATGCGTAAAACTACGAATAATAGAAACCTTGTCCATCACCTGAGCATGATGAGGTAATAACTCACTAATGCGGACTCCAGGAACGTTGGTGTTCACCGATGTCCAAGGCCCACGGATCTCTTCTGGTTGGTCCGGTTTCATATCGAACGTATCCAACTGGCTGGGCCCCCCATGCTGCCAAACTAGAATGACGGAACGCTTCGATTGTTTGGAAGACGAACCTGCCGCTTCCGCCTGTATCAGGTCTGTCAGAGACATGCCCCCCAGGCCTAATGCGCCAATTTGCATCAACCGCCGGCGCTGCAGACCATCACAGTATTTTCCGGTTCTCTTGCCCAAAATTGATAACACTAATTCGTCCCTTTTTCTAGTACTTTACCACCTGCTTGATATTTTAGTATGACGCAGCGGGTTACTACAATTGCATTTGTATTATCGACTTTTTTGTCCTTCTACGTACAGAATATCACTCTCGAAACAAAGGACTATTACGATTCCCTCTGGAGAGTAAGAACGCTAATAAATCGAGAACCTCTTCCTCCTCCAACCTGTCCAAGAGTCCCTGGGGCATTAACGAGTTTTTTGATGGGAATTGCTCATCGATCATCTTGGTATCGATCACAGTGAAATTGCCTGGGTCCAACATATTTGTCTGTACCATAATATTATCACCTGATAGATTTGCCACGCGGCCTGTAATCACTTTTCCGTCTAAGGTAATGAATGTCGTCGCAGAATATTGATCGCTAATTTGCTTGTTCGGGTGGACAATCGATTCAATGAGGTCTTTGCGGCTAAAACGACCGGCAACTGACGTTAGATCCGGGCCAATCGCCCCACCCTTTTCACTAAAGCGATGACATGCAAAACAATTAGCTTCACCAAACATTCGACTGCCACGCTCAAAATCCCTGCCTTTCAGACTTTTTCCTGCCATCGCCACCAAATCCTCTACAGTCCATTGCTTAACAACCGGTCGCTTTGTATAGTTCAATGGATTAGATCGCTGAATCGGAGATTCAATAATTGACTTCAATTCACTTGCTTCATCAGGGCTAAGATTCGCTACCGCATCTTTCTGAATATTCTCCAGAAACATCGTAAAACTAGCTCCGCCACGATAATTTGCGGCCTTCAAAAACCATTGGAAATAAATACGACGCGACTCTGGCCTCCAGCCTAATCGTTGGTGGCGTAAGGTTTTCGCGAGATCTATCTGCTCCTCCTGAGTAGGCGCCGAAGACAGAAGCATGACGGCCTTTTCGGTGGCTTCCACCGACTCGCCGTAGACAAGCAACTTAAATAACTCAGAATTTATGGACGCATTAAGGGTTGGGAATTGTGGTTCCAATCGGTTGCGAATTTGTTCCGCATCCTCAGTACCCGCTTCCCCCAAACGCATAAAAATCAGGCCGTAGACCCGCAGCCATAGTATCTGTTGTGTTTCCGTCAACCGTTCATAAGGTATGGAATACAGTTTCTCAAGCATTTCGGAGCGTACCTCGTTATCCGACACACGCGTCATCGCTAACATGCCATTGAGCGCAATGTCAACGTTAGGGGAGGCCAATACCTTCGCCTGCCACAGAGTAGGCGGCTGGTGCTCCAACGCGATTCTTGCCGCATAACGCGTCAACCTGTCGCTATTCCCCAACTCGGGTGTCGCGAGTTTAACTGCGTCGAGGCCTATTGGCTTGTGGAGAGCCTCTAGGGACCTCCTATTGGTTCGGGCGGCCACCCCGGCACGACCGTTTTCCGATCCAACGGTGCTCTCGTCCCCCTTATAAGTAACCCGATAAAGCCCAGACTTTGTCCTTCGTCCGCCAATGGTGAAATACAACGCACCATCATTTGCCCCCACCACAACGTCGGTCAACGGAAGCGGGGTTCCCGCTACGAACTCCTCCAACTCGCCCTGATAGGTTGAACCATTAGGCTGCAAGTGAACCGCGTAAAGCTTCCCGTAACTCCAGTCACAGATGAACATTGCTTCCTGATATTTCGCTGGGAACTTCGTACCATATCCAAAACAAACTCCCGTAGGAGAACCAGGCCCAACATTCACGACAGGAGGAACACTGTCCGGAAAATAAGCGGGCCATTTACCGGACCCATTTCGCCAACCAAATTCCGCACCGCTCACCACATGGCAGATCCTAGTCGGGCGGTACCACGGGGTATTAACATCCCATTCCATGTCAGCGTCATAAGCGAATAACTCACCCTCCCGATTATAGGCAGCATCGAACGGATTCCTAAATCCCATCGCCAACAACACCCAGTCGGAGCCATTGGGACTTACTTTTGCGATCCAACCGCCGGGCGCAGGCACACCACGCATAAAGCCACGACCATAGGTGCGCTCATGGAGCAAATCCTCGCTCCAGACCATCGGGACTCGGGAACTTTCGAGTTCCGTTAGTTCGGTAGCGTTACCACATACGACCACTAGGTTTTTTCCATCCGGATGAGGAAGGATTGCATGAGGGCCATGTTCGCCGCCGCCATTTATTTCACGCAGGAGTTTAACTGCATCAAGTTCATCGTCCCCATCCGTATCCGACACTCTGTACAAGCCCGAAGGATACTTGTCCCGGCCGTTGACCATCACAAAGAGCGAATCAAATGCCCACAAAAGACCATGCGCCATCCCGAGCTCCACCCCAAGCTTTTTCACCACGGTTTCCGACGACTCCATGCCTATGCCGGGGGGAGTTACCTGATAAAGGCTTCCATATTGGTCAGATACGACAAGACGCCCATCCGGCAGCGCACACATGTTTACCCACGAGCCTTGTGTATCTTTAGGTACATCGTATAGCAATTCCACCTGGAACCCTTCAGCAACTATAAGCCGATCTGTATCGGTTGCTGTTAACGACTTCATTGGGATCGCGGCATCAAGAAGCGCTGACGTGACCAGTGGCCAGGCCCCTTCCCCAATTGGACCTGCGATCTCTACGCTCTTAAACCCAGTCGGAACCTTTAAATCGGTCTTCCAACCCGCAACTTCCGAGATACCCCCAAACCAACTGGCATCCGTCACGATACGAACATTCTGCGTATCGAATTCGAGGTCAAGCCTTGCCACAAACCCCGCCGGCCCTTCCGCTTCCGCATTCGATGCCACCACGGCGATGACGTTATTACCGCGTTTTAGATATTCTTTGACTTCTTTCCCGGTTGGCTTGTTGAAGTTGTCATTGCTCGCAACCTTTACACCGTTGATATACACGTGAGCAAGATTATCGCAGGCAAATGTGAGTTTCGCACCACCAAAACGTCCACCCGGTATGAGGACATTCCTTCGCAGAAAAACAAACTGATTTTCTGCAGTGGTATTATTATCGCCGTGCCATATCCACAGGGGCTTAGCTAACGCTAGTTTTTTTTTGAATGTAGTTTGATTTGTAGATCCTTAAATTGAATCGTCATCGGACTACCCGCGTGGATCTGCAAGGCAAGCAGACCTTGATCTTCGCGGTTTTTCTCATCATTGTCAGTCACTGCAACCGTGATCTTCCCATTAATCTTGTGTATCAGAGTATTCCCCACACAGCTGATCTCGATCGAGTTCCATTTCGAGAGATCCTCTTTGACTATCTCGTCTGTCATGCCTGTTATTTCAACTTTGCCACCCTGTTTCGCCGTCACTCTCTGACCTCGTTGAGCAACAATTCCCCGGCCACCCTCGTCATATAACATACCGGTGTAGGCTGCATTCGCGTGTATGTCAGCCTGATAACCCCGAATACGATAAGCGTCATCCTCGCCAAATCGCTCGCTACGGTATTGAACTCCGGAGTTATTGTCACCGATCAACCGGAACTGGGCTCGGAAAGTAAAGTCCTTGACCTCTCCTTGCCAAATAAGAAACTTGTTATGAGGAATCGGAGCATTCTTACTAGTAACTCCAGTAATCGCGCCGTCTTTTACAGACCATAAACTCTCATCCCCACTCCAACCGCTCAGGTCTTTGCCGTTAAAAATACTCCTGAAGTCCTGCCCCTGTAATAACGAACAACCGAAAAGCAGCAGCGTAAAAGCTGCGGTTAATTTAAGTTTCATTGTGTATGAAGCCCTTTAAACTAGGGAAAACGATTTCCAAACTGGCATACTTACTTTTCGGATTATAACCCATTTCAGGGCGTCCTAGTGCTATATCAAGTTTTTCTTATGTTTGGCTAGGCGTAAATATGGTTGTGCCTAAAATAAGGCTAGAAACAGTTTACGACACCTTTAACTTCCTGAAGCTAATATGACTCCACAAGAAGCAATGCAGGATTTCAATTCCCGTTATCCTGCGATGGCGGACCTACGCAAACGGGCCTACAAGCGGATGCCTAAATTTGCATTTGAATATCTAGATGGCGGATGCAATGAAGATGTCAATCTTGACAAGAACATTTCTGATATCCAGCGTGTAGAACTTGAACCCCGCTATCTTACGCCACCACCTTCTTACGATATCAGCACCAAGTTATTTGGTGAAACCTATAGTGCACCTTTCGGTGTCGCCCCGGTCGGCCTGCAGGGCCTAATGTGGCCCAACTCTCCAATCATTCTTGCGAAAGCCGCACGTCGCCACAATATCCCGTTTTGCCTGAGTACTGTTACCACTGCATCGATTGAACAAATCGCAGAGGTGACAGAAGGAAAGGCTTGGTTTCAGCTGTATTATCCAGCTGAAGACAGAATCCTTTTCGATATAATGGAACGAGCTCGCAGCAACGAATACAAGGTATTCGTTGCCCTGGCTGATGTTCCTACCTTTGGTTACCGTCCGCGGGATATCCGAAACGGTTTGGCGATGCCACCTAAGATGACGATTGCCAATATCATTCAGATGTTTCTGCACCCCACCTGGGCCTTTAACTCACTCCGATACGGGAGACCTAACTTCAACTCGCTTGAAAAATACATGGGTCAGAAAATGAACCTCAAGCAACTGGGAAAATTCATGAACGACACCTTCAACGGCCGTCTCGACCTTGAAAAACTAAAAGTCTTAAGAGACCGGTGGGACGGCAAACTCGTCGTCAAAGGAATTGTAAATGAATCCGATTGTGAGGAAGTTATCAAACTGGGAATTGACGGTATCATCGTATCTAATCACGGTGGCCGCCAACTAGACGCCGGACAGTCCACAATCGTTCCCCTTTCAAAGCTAGTGGACAAATTCAAGGGGAAATTGACTATTATGATGGACAGTGGTATTCGCAGTGGACCGGACATTGCCCGAACAATTGCAACCGGAGCCGACTTTACGTTTATGGGGCGGTCGTTTATGTACGGCGTGGGCGCTCTTGGAAGCAAGGGCGGAAATCATGTCATGGCTATGATGAAGCGCCAGCTACAACAGGTGCTCGAGCAACTCGGCTGCCCCAACGTCCAAGAACTACCGAATTACCTAATAGGTGCCAAGACGGGGGAGTTTTCAATCTGACTCAAGGTTGTACCTTACCAACCCTGTATCCGTCCGGATAACGATAGCATCTTTACTTAATGCCGGCGTAGCCATCACGCCTGCGTCTAGTTCACTTCTCCCCAATACTTGATAACGGTCTCCCGCAGCTACCACGACAACGCTGCCATTCCGATCGATTGAGAGAATACGCTTGCCGACCGCGACGGGAGAACAAAAGAACTCTCCACCAATTCGAGCAAGCCACTTCTGCTGTCCGGTCTCCAAGTCCAGGCACGATAAAATTCCTCGATCAGTCCAGCAATACAAACGACCATCCAAAGCAATCGGCGTAGGACAGTGGGGGACGTTTCGCGTGGTACGGAAATGCTCTACAGCCTCATGACTATCATTGACATTGTCAGGCTTTAATGACACAAGAGTCCGAACACCATTCGTAAATCCGCTGGCAGCGATGACCTGCTCGCCGGCTATGACTGGTGAACCAACAGCGCGCTGATTATGGTCTCCAAAGACAATATTCTGCCAGGCGATCTTACCGGTCTCGAAGTCCACACCAACCATTCCCTGATAAGAATGACTAAAAACAATCTGCGTTACGCCTTTTGCCGTTTGGAACACCGCCGGTGTCGCGTAACCCGTCCGTTGCGTTTTTCGTACCGTCTGCCATTCGCGAGTCCCCGACTCAGCAGAAACTGCCAGCAAAAAGCTCTCATACTTCTCATTGTCGTGGCTCAATAACACCCGGCCTTCATGCACGATCGGTGACGTTGCGGCTCCAGTGCCTGCCCCAAACTGCCCCACTTCATATTGCCAGCGTTGCCTGCCATCATGATCAAACGCTAACAACACGGAATCCTCTTCGGACTGCCAGAAGACATACACACCCTGTACATCTGCACAAGGCGATGAGCTTGCAAACCCATTCCGTTGATTTGTTTTATAGGTCGTGAAAGGAGCCTCGATTTTCCATTCCAGTTCACCAGTATCGAGTGCAAAAGCGAACAGGATTCTCACGCCCTCTTTAGTGTCCGAATTGAATTGTGCTGCGGTGACATAAACATTGGAGCCGCCGATAATCGGTGAAGAGTTTCCTTTACCTAAAATCGCTACCTCCCAGATCACATCTTTCTTTTCGAAGGTGATTGGAATTTGTTTACCCGTCACCACACCTGACGCGTTTGGACCGCGAAAACGGTTCCATTCGTCGCCTAAGGACGCGTTAGTAAGGACCAGTGCTAGCATTAAGCCGAATGCATTAATAACTAATTTCACTTCGCTTCAACTTTCTGGAATGAATCAGTTTCCCGTCTATATTAATCACTGAATATTCAACCTCCGGATCCTTCAACGTCGTGTCAAACTTCACTAATCCGAAAGATTGTTTTTTGTTATAGGAGAATTCGGCCGCCGGTAGTTCCGGATGCACATGCTGGTTGGTGAGCCTTGAACTGTTAAATTCGTACAGCGGATAGACCCCATCATGATCAATCTTCCACAAATCACTTCGATGCCTGTCGGCCGACATCAGCAGAACTCCGTCTTTTTTATTTTCCGCAATCGCATCAAGGATTTCATTTCGTTCCTCCTTAAATCCGTTCCAAGTATCTTTGCTATCTCCTTTCGCTCCGAATACCCATGGGACGGGTGATACTAATACGGTAAAGGTTCCTTTCGACTGGGCAATCGTATTTTTGAGCCAGTTCAACTGCTCCGGTCCCAGCATGGTGGGACGCTCGCCGTTGTTCGGTACTAAATCACGGTAGAACCGACCATCTGTCATAATAAAATGCACGTCACCGATATAATAGTCGAACCAAACCCCGGGGAGTTTTGCCCCCCCACCGTAGGACGGATTCACCCAATTATTCCGATAAACGTTCCAAACTGGCATTTTCCAGTTTGGTTTATCTATCTCGGGACCTCCCTGGCAATCGTTCGTCCCAAAATCATGATCATCCCAAATTGAATAGACGGACACCTCCGAGACGATTTCGCGAAATTCAGGGCGGGATTGACGACGATAATAACAGTAATGCTGCATCTCTGGGATTTCGGGTGCGTCACTATAGACGTTGTCGCCTAAGAGCATCAATACATCTGGCTTCGCCGAACCAATCGTCGTCCACATATATTCATGTTGAGGCACATACCCAGCACCGCCCCCGAAAGCAACATCAAATTTCACAGCATCCCCCTCTAAGGCAAGAGTCTTGGTCTTGAACGAATCCTCGTGACCCGGAGCACAGTCCAGTTCAATCGAATATCGATATTCCGTGTTGGGTTTAAGCCCATCCAACCTAACGACCGCTGTGTAATCAGTCAGTGTTCGACTTCGGCCAATGCCGTTAACAACGACATCAGGTTTTGCCTCTTCCCAGCAACGAATACGAATCTTCGTCTGTTTCACCGTCCGCAACCAGATCGAGAGACTCTCGCCCGTGTTTTGTCCAACCATTGGCCCGTGAACGATCCCACTTTCAATGTCTTCAAATAACTTTTCAAATTCCTGATTATCGCGAAGTGCCTCGAGTCCGGTTTTCGTACCACCCCTGAAACGGGATGATTCGATTCCAAGCTCTAATGCTTTGCTGACATCTGCTACCGCTAAGTCCAACATCCCTAAACGGGCATGACACACGGCCTTCATGTAATACGACTCACCGTCATTAGGAACGACACGGAGAATTGCAGCCAGATCATCCAGGGCCTGAACTTCTTTACCTTCGACTATTTTCTTAAGGATTTCCTGATGAACACGTTTGTACTGTTTGAATTTACGCTCGACTTTCTTGGCCGCTTCATCATTCTTTTGTAGAGACGATTTAAGACGCAACTCTGCCTCAGTCAAGGACGACAACACCAACAACATTAATAACGCCAACGCCGTTGCTAAAATAGTTTTCATGATCCAATCCTTAATTGGGTTTCGTGATAGGTTGAGTTGTAGCACTCGCATTGTTCCGAGCATTCATCACCCTCAACTCGGTTTCCAGTTGTTTAACCAGCTCTGGATATTTCGACGCCATATTATGTTTCTCTGCCAGATCTTCGTCGAGATTAAAAAGAGATAATTCATCAAGTTGCTTCTGAGGCAGCATCAATTTCCATGTGCCACGACGAATGGTCTTCTCATTCCAGATCACTGTGCGTTCCCTTAACTCCCGCGAACCCCGAATCTGCTTCGTGAGGTTATGTCCGTCTATCTTACGGACGGCATGTTCCGTTAGACCTGTGATTCCTAGAACCGTAGGCATCCAGTCCATCGCCATTGATAATTGACGGTTTACCTGGCCTTTGGGAAAATGCGTCGGCCACTGAACAACGCAAGGTACCCGATGTCCGCCCTCAAAGTCGGTTCCCTTCACGCCTCGCAGGGAACCGTTATTACCCAAGGAAGTTGCTCCATTATCGGAGCAGAACACAACAATCGTATTTTCAATAATCTGGTGCCGGCGTAACCTTTCAAGAATCTGACCAACGCCATCATCCATCTCTATCACCATCTCCCGGTAGGCTTGCTTTTTGTCTTTCCTGCTGCCGTGATTATTAAATTCACCACCGACGGTTCGGTCAGCCTGATCTCGTGGGCCCTGATACGGGTAATGGGGAGCTTCATGAGGTACATAAAGAAAAAACGGCCGCTTATTGGCATGTTGATCAATAAAGCTTACAGCATGCTTGGTAATCAAATGAGTCGAATAACCCACTTCCGTCGTCAACTTCTGCCCGTGCCACCAGTCCGCCTTACCTGCCTGATCGATATGGGAAATAAAATCAACGTTGCCACTGATATATCCTACAAAACGATCAAATCCATGGCGAACCGGGTTGTACTTTGGATAATAGCCAAGATGCCATTTACCAAAGATGCCCGTCGCGTAGCCGCCTGCGCGCATGACTTCCGGCCAGGTGATCTCTATATCCTGAAGACCAGCAAAATGAGCCTTATTACTTTCCGCCGCTACCACGACAAATGGTATCCCGACTCTTTGCTGATAAAGGCCTGTCATTAAAGCAGCCCGCGTAGGACTACAAACATTTCCATTGGAATGATAATCTGTGAAGCGAACACCGTTGGCGGCGATCGAGTCGATATTCGGTGTCTTTATCCATCCGTCATAGCACGTGAGATCACCATACCCGAGGTCATCAGCCATGATAAAAACAACATTAGGCTGAGTCTCATTAGCCGACAGATCCGCCATCCATAGGCAACAACAACTCAGAGCTATGACTAAACTTCTATTCACTGTTAACCCCACTGTACTTTGGATTTTGCTTCGTCGGTAAAAATGCCTTGGTTTGCTGTAGCCAACCATCTAGGTTAGTACTCAATTGCTGAGTTATACCCGGGTGTTTAGCATAAACGTCATTGGCTTCTGACAGATCCGCCTCAAGGTCATACAATTCCTCGCGGCCGGACTCATAAAATCGTATTAATTTCCAATGGCCTTCACGTATCGCACTAGCTGGCGTTGTTCTAAAAGGCCCCTGTTCCGGCAAGCCCCGATATCGTTCTAAATACGCCGGAAAGTGCCAATAAATTGGGCGTGTTTGCAAACTATGCTTTTTCTGTTTAAGTAGAGGAATTATGGATTCACCATCTACATATTGTTTCTTGCTAGGTTTACCCCCGGCTAAGTTAAGAATCGTTGGTAATAAATCAACACCGATAATAGGAGTGCTTTCAACTCTGGCCACTCCGAACTGTCCCGGCCAATGGGCTACGAAAGGGACTCTAATCCCCCCCTCGTACAACATGCCCTTACTTCCACGGAGTGGCCTATTACTGGTAACCGCGCCGTGCCCACCGTTATCTGACGTGAAGATTACAACTGTATTATCATCAAGATCGCGCTCCCTCAGGGCTTTGCGAACGCGGCCCAAAGATTCATCCATGCTCCTCACCATGGCTGCATAACCAGCGTTGCGATGTCCACGATCCGGTTCACTCTTCTCGAAATACGCTTTATATTCTGGCTTAGGCTGTATAGGCGTATGAACCGAATAGTGCGCGAGATACAGAAAGAACGGACGGTCCTTATTGCCATCTATGAAACGCACGGCCTCTTCACTAATCCTGTCGGTCAAATAGATTCCCGGCTTCGCTTCCTCGAGATTGGGAAACTTAAATGGACTGTGATAACCGCCACCGGAAGGTGATCCCCAGATTTTTCCTGCAATATTTACATCCATTCCCTGACTGGTTGGGTCTTCGCCCAAGTGCCATTTGCCGAAGTGGCCCGTCTGATAACCCAACTTCTTTAATTGTTCAGGCAAAGTATCAATCTGATCGTCGAGGACCGTCTTATTCTCAACCGGAACCAGCATCCGATCTTCATTTTTTCCTCTCGCCGAAGAGCCTACCGTATACACACCATGCCGTGGTGTATACATACCACTCATCAGACAAGCTCGACTGGGTGCACAGTTCGGAGCGCAGGCATAAGCATTATCAAAAACCACACCATCATTCGCCAGTCGATCAATGTTCGGACTCTCATAGAACGAACTGCCTGAATAGCCAAGATCGGACCAACCCAGATCATCAACGTAAAACAACACAATGTTTGGTTGTCGGATACTACCGGCGTCTGACGTTTTGCAAAATACTAGCCCCATCAATACAAGCAGGACTATCCACCGACCAATAATGCTCATCTACTTATCTTTCAATTTAACCATGGCTTTTATAACCCGCCCGTTTGAATCAAACCCATTAGGGTACGGGCCAACGATTCCATTTGTATCTTTACCAACTTCTAATGGATCCAGCGGCATCTCGACGATAGAACTTCCAAGATCCCCTTGCAACAACGACTCGTTACCAGCCGTGACATTAATCTTTCCGGTTTTTGCATACTCACAAACAAGTTGTTTTCCGGCATTACCAACAAGTACTTTTTTTGTGCTTTTGAGCACTACTAATTTCCCGTTTATTCGGGCTGAAAAACAGGGACTACCATCCATCAGGAACAAACTCCAGCCGTGGGCGGTCCCTCCCTGAGCAATAACAACCCCTTCTGTGAATTCATCCGACAATTCCACCTCAATCCGAAAACCCCTGTTAACGACATCTGGAGCTTTTGACTGTTCAAGCACATCGCCGTGTTTAAGATCAAATACTTTTTTTGTGCTAAACTTTGGGGTTCGGTTACGGTACGGGACCAAAGGATAAACATTAGCACGAGAAGCGTAAGCTTCAAACTTTGCAATTAACTCTGTCGCAATCGCCGATTCTTCATCGATCAAATTATTCTGTTCGGTGCGATCAACATCGAGATCGTACAATTCCCAATCGCCACCTGGCCCTTTAGCGACCAGCTTCCAGTGGCCCATCCGAACGGCTCTATTCCCTTCATGTTCCCAATAGAGGGCGTCACGTTCTAATTTCCTCCCGTGAAACGTTGGCTTCAACGATAAACCTTCAAGTGGTTTAATGTTAAATCCATCAATCGTATCGGGATACGCAGCCATCGCCAGGTCAACGCAGGTTGCCATCATATCTATCAGGTGTCCAGGCTGATGTTCCAGCTTTCCCCGTCGTTTAATTCCATCCGGCCAGTGCGCAATTAAAGGGGTAGAGATTCCCCCTTCATGAACCCAGTGCTTGTATTCGCGAAACGGCGTATTAGAAACGTTGGCCCAGCCTCGCCCATACGCAATATAAGTGCCGTCAGGACCAGCCATTACACCGGGACCCATCACAGTCGGAAATCCGTCCCGGGTCTGATCTGGAATCATCTTAGTCTGTAAGTCCGTCGCTGCCATTGACGGCAACGTGGCCGTCTGCGGACGAACCGACAAACCGCCTCGCGAACTACGCCCAAGACCTTCCGCACAACCGCCATTATCCTGCAAGTAAAGGATGAGCGTATTGTTGTACTGCCGAGTTTCCCTCAGTGCATTGACGATATTTCCAATCCCCTGATCCATGCTGTCAACCATAGCAGCATAGACTTCCATATTGCGTAGTTCCCATTCACGATTTTTAACCTTGGACCAGTCTTCCGCTTCCTTAGATAAGACCCAGTCTTTATCGACAAGCCCCAGTTTTCTCATTCGCTGGTAGCGTTCGCGCCTTAATATTTCGTACCCGTCATCAAATCGCCCTTTGTATTTTGCTATATCTTTCGGCAAGGCGTGCATTGGCCAATGGGCCGCTGTATAGGACACATATAAAAAGAACGGGGTCTCAGCGGATTCTTCCTGATGTTCCTGAATGTAACGTACGGCGTGGTCGGAAATAGCACTGGTATAGTAGTATTGATCGGGTTGATATTGCTCATCGGATGCACATGAAATCGGCGTATTCTGCCTGACAAGCGACCAGGGATCCCAAAAGCTTCCGGCACCGGAGATCGTTCCGTAGAACTTTTCGAACCCTCGTTGCAAAGGCCAGTTATATTGTTCTCCGGTTGCACTTTCCTGCTTCGTAACATGCCACTTTCCGGTCATGTACGTCCGATACCCCGCGGGCTTTAACACTTCGGCTATGGTTCGACAGTTACGATTCAAATCCCCCCGATACCCATCGTGTCCATTATCTACCATCATCCAACCAACACCGGCCTGATGTGGATAAAGCCCTGTTAGTAAGGAAGCCCTAGTAGGGCAACACCGACCCGTATTGTAAAACTGCGTAAACCGCAAACCTTCCTGAGCTAAGCCATTAAGATTGGGAGTGTCAACCTCTCCACCATAACACCCGATATCGGAGTATCCCATGTCATCCGACATGATAAGCACGATATTAGGTCGGCCTGCCTTAAGCTGGCTGCCCATGATTAAACCTGAGATTACGAGGGCCAGCAGTATTCTTGATCTGATCACAATTCTTCCTGTTTTGTAATATGTACTCGTCCGCATCATTGTTGTAGAAACAGCTACGGGCGCCAAGGTTCCGGACCATCCTCTTTGGAACGCAAAAACTGGGCATCCACTTCCCGATACCAACGATGTAACGAATTACGCATCGACGTTACTAGCTGCGGATACTCGTGCTTTATATCTTTACGCTCGCCTATATCCGTTTCCAGATCGAACAGATGAAGACTTCCGTCTTCGAACCTTTCCACTAACTTATAGTTCCCACGACGAATCGCTCCACCCGGAAATCCACCCTGATTACTGTAATGAGGGTAATGCCAATATAAATCTCTTTCTTTGATCGGCTTCTCATCACGTAACAACGCGGAAAGACTCACGCCATCGTTAACGAGTTGTTTACCGTTCCGAATTCGCGCTAAATCAAGCAAAGTCCGGTAGAAATCGACACTACACACCGCCGTATGGTCCACTCGTGGTGAAATTGATTTTGGATGGCTGATAATAAACGGCTCCCGAATACCACCTTCATACAACCAGCCCTTACCACCTCGGAGTGGCAAGTTAGAGGTAGGAGAACCCTCGCTCGTAGACAAGCCGCCGTTATCGCCTGTAAAGCAGATGATCGTATCGTCTCGCAAGCCCAGTTGTTCTAGCTTCGAAACAATCTTTCCAATACTTTCATCCATCGTCTCGACCATTGCGGCATAGACTGCATGGTCCTGTACAACTCGAACTCGTCTGGCTTGTCCAACCGGCAACACCTGCTCTTCAGGCCCGAAGTCCTCCCCTTGATCAAGACCAAGTCGTCTTGCTTTTTCCCTATACTTATCAACCAATGGACTCGGAGCCTGCAGTGGCGTATGGACGGTATAAAACGATAAATAGATAAAAAACGGATCGTTCTTTACCCTTTCTATTGTGTCCAGAACTTCACTAGTTAGCCGAGCGGTAAGATGTTCACCATCGGGACCATCTTCCAAGCGGGGGTTTTTATAAGGCGAAAAATAGCCGCCAGGCGGCGCCCCGCGGCTAAAGCCACCAACGTTAAGATCAAAACCCTGATGCTCCGGCCAGTATTCTTCTGTCGGACCTAGATGCCACTTGCCAAAAAAGGCGGTGGTGTAGCCAGCCGTTTGAAATCGCTCGGCAACAGTCACCTCTTCTAGATCCATGCGATCGTAGAGCACGGCAGGACGAAACTTACCAGGTCGCGCCCCTGAAAAGAAATTGGTAGCATTAGTTCGTGAAGGGTACTTCCCGGTCATAATACTATATCGAGTCGGGCTACAAACGGGATTCGCAGCGTAACCATTCGTGAACCTTACACCCGAAGCTGCGAGAGAATCAACATTAGGAGTTTCATAAAATGTGGATGGATTATTGGCTCCAATATCCATATAACCAAGGTCATCGACCAAAATGAACAGCACATTAGGCTGCCTCGCCTGAACCCGACCACCAGGCAATAAAAGAACTCCGAGGCAAATCAATCCAAAAGTGTACTTCCATTTTTTCATTCTAATTTCCAATTAATGACTAGTGGTCAGACAGGTAAGGGTTGGTAAGGGTCGAAACATCATCTGTCGGCAAAGGCCGTTCTTTTCCATCACGATCCCAAATACCTGGATTTGACGTTGGAAAAATACCTAGCAGATGAACTCGCGAATCCCCAAGGGGATATAATCCATGCAATTCTTTTTCACCTACCAGGATACTAGCCGGAGCCGCCACTTCATTTTTCGAATCGGCTAATTCTAAAATGACAGAACCATTTAGAATCACCAACACTTCTTCCGTGTCATGATAATGCATCGGAATAAATCCGTTGGGCTCGATCCACTGTTCCCAAATCGTCGTTTTTTTTGCGCCTGTGTCGCTGCCAGCGAGCACCCGGGTGGAGATCCGAGGCACCTCAATAAACGGAAGCTCATCCGAATGAAGAATCTTAACCATAAGGAAAACACCAACGCGCAGGAGGATCAAAACTTTCGCATCTGATCCATCGAGGTAAAATTAACAAAAGAATGAATCAAAATACAGTTTCTCGTGTTTTGATTATAATCTACAAACACAAGTTACAGGCTTTCCTGCCTAATGCCTTTTTACAAGGAACCACGACGTGTCGAATTCACACCTGTCAATATTACTTGCTGTAACAATTTCGTTATCAGTTATGGGCATTTCGCCGAATGCTATGGCTGCTGAGAAAAACATTATTTTCTTTATCACCGACGATGAAAGCCCAACTCTCGGTTGTTACGGGGATTCAATCGCCATAACCCCGGCGATTGATTCTTTGGCTGCCGATGGGACGACATTTACTCACGCGTTTGCCACCACAGCGAGTTGCAGTGCCAGCCGAAGTGTCGTAATGAGCGGCTTGCACAACCACTCCAATGGGCAATTCGGCCATCAGCATCACTACCATAAATTTAGTTCGTTTCCGGCGACCATCTCACTGGCATTACCGCGCGTCATGGCCAGGGCCGGTTATCGTACCGGACATATTGGAAAATATCATGTCGGCCCAGAAGAGGTATTTCGATACGAAACATATCTTAAGGGCCCCACTCGCAATGCCGTGCAAATGGCGGAAAACTGTCGTGAGTTTATTACCTCGAAGGAAGACGCCCGTCCGTTCTTCCTCTATTTCGCTACCAGTGACCCTCACCGCGGCGGCGGCAAGGACCAAACTTCTGAACTGGAACTAAAGGCGGATCTCTTTGGTAATAAACCCAACAACAAGTCCTGGGATGGAGTGACCGAGGTTTTCTACGATCCAGCTGATGTCACGATTCCTCACTTTCTTCCGGACACTCCTGAAACGCGCGAAGAACTAGCTCAGTATTACCAAAGCGTATCTCGTATCGATCAGGGGCTTGCCCGTCTCGTAAAACTACTCAAGGAGGCGGACCTTTACGACAAAACGATGATCGTGTTCACCTCCGATCACGGCATGGCGTTCGCTGGCGGTAAAACCACCACCTATGAAGGTGGCCTCAATGTTCCGTTCGTCGTACGCAACCCATACAACAAGAAACGTGGTATTCGTACGTCGGCAATGATCTCACATATTGATATCACCCCGTCGTTACTCGATTTTGCCGGCGGCCTTGATCCGGCGACTAACGGGCCCACAAATCGCCTTGACTGGCAACAATACTGGTCGGACAAGGGCCGCAAAATGGACAACTTGAACGGTGGTCAAAAATTCAATCAGTATCACGGCAAGAGCTGGCTGCATACGTTGGATCAGAGTGACGCTACGCATTGGGAAACCATTTTTGCGTCACATACCTTCCACGAGATCCAGATGTATTATCCCATGCGTGTTGTCAGGGATTCCGAGTACAAGCTAATTTGGAATATCGCTCATCAACTTCCCTACCCGTTCGCTTCCGACCTTTGGGCGGCCTCGAGTTGGCAGGCACAATTTAAAAAGGGCAAAGACGCAATGTACGGACAGAAGACCGTTAATCAATATATCTTCCGCGACCGTTTTGAGCTATTTGATATCAAAAACGACCCTTATGAATCTACGAATCTGGCGGCAGATCCGAAATACGCAAAGATACTCGAGCAATACAAAAACATTCTAAAGAAGCACCAAAAGCTAATGGGCGATCCTTGGATCATGAAGTGGGATTACGAGTAATCCTGTTATTTCCCCCGTAACGCCTCTTTAATCACACCCGCAACTTTGTTCGCCAAATATACGTTTCCATCTTTATGAAAGTGTACGTTGGCCGGTAACATAATCGTGTCCAGTCGATCGATCGTGTAACTATACATATCATCGATTGGGATATCATGGCGAGCCATTACCTTAGCAGCCGCGTCATTGTAAATTTTAGAATCCCCGACGACGCGTCCTTTTGCCCCGGCAGGTACAGGCGTCGTGTTGCGAAAGATGACAACCGCACCGGTGGCCTTTAATTTCTGAGCTATGGCATCAAGATAGCCGCTATATTCATCAAGCGGGACTTGCTGCGAATTACCATCTCCATTGGGCGTCGCAAGATTCTCACCATTTGGGCCCATCCATTTCAGGTCATGCAAGCCAAAATTAAAATGAATGACATCCCACTTGGTCGTACCTAACCAGTTGTCGAGCTCTCCCATTGCTTTAATACTAGGGCCGCAATTAGTTGACGGACGGTGCACATTTGCAAGTCCCTTCAGATTCGCACGCACCCCCAGCGTGTAACCAATAGAAATAGAGTCGCCTATTAGTAAAACATTCGGAAGATCCGGCTGCGGCTCTATCCGCGCCATTGCACCTTTACTAGGTAACTGCAACTTCTTAGCTGCCCCTTCCCATCGCGGCTGTAATTTGAGGAGTAATTGCTTGGACTGCTCCTCTGCCTCGGCTACCGACAGCCCTTCACCAGTACCGGGTCGCTTATGTCCAACGTATGAGAGGTATGCGTCGTGGAGTGTTTTAGTCCGTTGGTCTAAAACACCAAACAACTCTGTCGCATTACCATACCATCGCGTTCCTGTTGCACTCGCGATGGCCTTAGCAATCACCATATGTCCGGTATTGTTCACATGGACACCGTCGCTTGACATCGCATAATCTTTTCTGGTCTTACGAATCGCCTGAAGTGTGTAAAAAATTGGGTCATATACGTCAACGAGGATGTCCACTTCGCTTTCTAATGATTTTACATATTCCGAATAACGGGCCATAACACCTTCATATCCATCGTAAATTGAAAACCATGCAAATTCCTTATCCGTCTCCAGCGGCAATAATTTCCCCTGCCTGCGGAAAGGCTGTGCATCAAACGCAATTGGAGTACATAAGACTAGTTGGATATCACGCGACTTCACTTCGTGGATAAGCTTTTTGATTCCCGCTTTATATTGTTCGAAGCGTGATTCACTAAACGGACTATAAATACCGTCATTAATACCATAACAGGCAACAATCACGTCCGGTTTCAACATCTCCAACGCCCTTGTGAGACGTTCGTGCACGTCAGGTCGTGGAAAAGGGTGTGGTTTCTCTGAAAGTCCCGTAACTCCTTCACTTGGCAAGCCTAAATTAATTAGCTCGGGCGCGTCCTCTCCATGAGCAACACGTAACTGGAGGTCCAAGAAGGTCACATATTGACCAGCGGCTGTAACCGAATCCCCAAGGAATACTATCCGTTTACCGGGTTCAAACACATCTCCCCTTACTGAGGCTGCTTGCAACAATCCCAGAAGGACTAAAAACGCACTAAAGTGTTTAGTGAGCGGATACGCAAATTTCATGTTCCACAACTTTCAAATACGGGCAACCGACAGCAATGCTTAAAGACACAGCTATGTTTAATTAAAGAGTACCCAGCATACACCGACCTGGGAAATCCCCCAAAGAAAAACTGCTTCAGATATTTCAGGCAAAACCGTGTAATCCGCCCCTTGATTAGATATGCTAAAAAGAAGAAAAGATAACTAACATCTATGCACCCAGCATTTTTTTACGATACAAGTCCTCGCAACAGACAAAATTCCATGACCTACCCAAATACTCGACGACATTTTCTTCAGACCGCGACTGCAACTGCCGCTGCCGTCTCATTAACCGGCTCTGCTTCAGCAATTGACGCCCCGACAGGTGCAACACTAAAAACTCAGCTCTTCAAGACGCTCAAGATTGGGATGGTTGGAGAGGGCAGCACACTCACCGAAAAGTTCAAAGCGGCAAAGGCCGCCGGATTCGCTGCGATCGAACTCAATGCTCCCGGGATTAATACCGACGAGGTAAAACGAGCCGTTGCCGACAGCGGACTACCTGTCGATGGGAGCGTCTGCGGTTCACACTGGCAAATTCGGCATACCGACAAAGATCCGGAAGTACGTAACAAGGCACTCGAAGATCTGAAAAACGCGCTCATTCAGACAGAGGCCGTCGGTGGTAAAACAGTGCTCCTCGTTGTCGGACATGGAAATGATGGTCCCGAACAGGAAATCTGGGATCGAAGTGTTGAGAACATCAGTAAAGTACTACCGCTAGCGGGAAAACTAGGCGTCAGCATCGCAATCGAGAATGTCTGGAATCAATTCTGTTATGACCATGGTGGAGATAACAAACAAACAGCTGAGAAATACGTAAAATATGTCGACGCCTTCAATTCACCGCTGGTAGGGATGCAATTCGACATAGGGAATCACTGGAAATACGGCAGTATGGGCGACTGGATTCGACAGTTGGGTAAAAGAATTATCAAACTTGATGTAAAAGGTTTCAGCCGTGAAAAGAATAGCTTCACCAAAATAGGCGCGGGGGATCTCGATTTCGCCGACGTTTGTGATGCATTAGCTGAAATTAACTTTCACGGCTGGTGCGCCGCAGAAGTGGGCGGAGGCAAGATGGATCGCCTTATAGAAATTTCTGCCAACATGGATCGCGTTTTTAACCTTTCCTAATATGGACAACGACAACGAAACAGTGGAAATCAAAGATGATACTACGAACTCTTTGCATCTTCTTCCTTTTACTACCGGCAATTACTGCGTATTCTGCCGAGTCCGAGTTCAAAATACTTTTTAATGGTCACTCCCTCGCCGGCTGGGAACACTCTGGCAATTGGGAGATCCAAAATGACCAAAGCGTTCATCGAACTGGGCCTGGGGGATCGCTTTTGTATGTCGGCCAAAAGGTTCCCGACGATTTTGAACTATCATTCGAGTGGAAGGTAGGCGAAGGCGCAAATAGCGGCGTCTATTACAGACCTGGACAATACGAGTACCAAATACTCCACAACCAACTTCATCGTGATGGCCAAAATCCTCGAACGAGTGCGGCCTCGCTATATTTTTGTATGGCGCCAAGTCACGATGCGACCAAAAACGCTGGACAATGGAACTCGGGGCGCGTTGTTTGCAAAGGTTCGGTGATCCAGCACTGGCTTAATGGTGAAAAAGTAATTGACTTCGACTACAGAGATAAGCAATGGGCTTTTAACCTAAACTTGTTAAAAAAACGCGGAGCAGACTTAGGTGCCCGATCAGGCCAACTCTCACTTCAGGATCACGGAGACCCGGTATGGTACCGGAACATCAAAATACGGAAAATTGGCAAGGATGAGGATATTGGCCACCGAACCGTTACTCCAGAGAAAATTGGGCCCGAAGTATTGGAAGCCGAGCGTAAAAAGCTACAAGGGATACTCGACCGCCGCGAGCAGGCCAAGAAAGAATAGGGTGTCTCTCAGACATGCCACCTCATTTCCTCCACTGGGTACGGCTCCCGTAAACTATTCATAGGGAACTAACGATGGCACGTATTGCAGGCCTTCTCGTATTCATTTTTACGACTTCGCTTCACGCCCAATTCTTTACCGATGTAACGGCCAAAGCCAAGCTTAATGGATTCTCTACCGGAACGGTGTCTTTCGTCGACTTCAATAACGATGGATACCAGGACATCAATGCTGGGCCTCAGGTTTGGATCAATAATGGTGACGGCACGTTTGTCATGTTAGACAGCCCGGGTTTACCTGGTAATTGTGTTTGGGCTGACATTAATAACGATGGATTTCAGGATGCCTTCTGTTACTCTGGCCCCGGCTACATGTTTCTGAACGAAAAAGGTGCCTCTTTAAAGAATATCAGCGATAATATACCTGACAGCCCCACCAAAGTTAGTCTCGGCGCCACTATGGGAGACTTCAACGGAGACGGGTTCGTCGACATCTACATTGGTGGTTACGAAAATCCCGGATATCTCCATGATGCTATGTATTTCAACAATGGGGATACGACGTTTAAGGAGGTCTGGCGAACTACCGGAACCACGATGCCGGCCCGAGGGATCACCACCGCCGATTATGACGAAGATGGAGATCTCGATATCTACGTATCAAATTATCGGCTCGTTGCCAATACACTTTGGCAAAACAACGGGAAAGGTCTTTTCAATCAGGTCGAACGAGAACGTAAGGTTGACGGGGATGGCGACCTAGGTGCTTGGGGGCACACCATCGGATCCAGTTTTGGAGATCTTAACAACGATGGACATCTGGATCTCTTCGTAGGAAACTTTAGCCACCCACCAGCTTATCAGGATCGGCCCAAATTCCTAAAGAACTTAGGCCCAAACCACAACTTTAGCTTTGAGGATCTAACAAGTAACGCCGGCCTTAACTGGCAGGAATCCTTCGCGTCACCAACGCTCGGCGATTTTGATAATGACGGTCTGTTGGATCTATACTTCACCACTGTTTATCCCGGCGATCATTGCGTACTTTACCGTAATAAAGGCAACTTCAAGTTCGAGGATGTGACCGCAGCTAGTGGAATTTCGGCAGATCTCACTTACCAGGCAGCCTGGGCGGATATTGATAATGATGGAGATCTCGATTTGGCAACTCGCGGGCGTCTGTACCTAAACAACTCACCAATCAAGAACTATCTCAAAATTAAAATCCTTGGTTCAAGTCAAACAGGCACCAACAGCATTGGCACCATCGTGCGACTTAAGCTAGGTGAAAAGACGTTAACACGGCAGGTCACGACTTCCACTGGTCAGGGAAATGGCAACAGTCAAATCCTGCACTTCGGACTCGCAGATCACGACACCACCGTCCTTGCTGAAGTTTCTTGGATTGGACAGGGGAAGACGACGATAGAACTGAAACCTAATTCTATGAATGTGGTAAAGAGTCCATGAGGCCACAACCCAATAATTTGGAACCCTGGACTGTTACCAATCTCGGATACTTTGCCCCACATTACGTGGAAGACATAGCGAACTCCTCACGGTGGCTTCAGGGAACTGGCAGCTCACACAACCTCCAACTATTTTAATATGACGCCGAACCATTTTGCAGCTTTGCAAAAAAAGCAAATATTATAGAACTTAGTACTAAGCTCGAGTCGCCAATGGGTGATTATTACTAATCAATTACGCTGGAACATTTCATGCACAAGCCTCAACACAAAACAGGTTTTACACTCGTCGAACTATTAGTGGTGATTGCCATCATCGGCATCCTCGTTGCCCTGCTCCTGCCAGCCGTGTCCGCTGCAAGAGAAGCCGCTAGGAAAATGTCCTGCAGCAACAACCTCAAGCAACTCGGCTTAGCAATGCGTACATATCACAACACGTATTCCGCGCTCCCTCACACCGGTCTTTACTTCTGGCAACGGCAGTCCAACAATCATCACACTTGGACCGGTGCAAGCCATGGAAGCTATTGGGCAAAACTGCTTCCCTTCATTGATCAGGATCCACTCTACAGCCAACTGAATTATAGTATGTCCGGGCTAAAGAATCGGAGCATCGCTCCGTTTGGTAATTATCTAAACGGATGGTCTCGCTTTGAGTTAGACCATGCGATCGGTCCCGACGGGAAGGCCGTTCGAAGCGAAATACTCCCCGTTTTAATTTGTCCCTCCGCAAACGTCGATCCGTACGTTCACCGCACAAACTACGACTGTGATGCAGCCATCACCTGTTACGGTGTCTCTCTAGGCGCTCAACGAGTGGATTCTTGGCAAGGCATATGTCAAACCTATCCTGGCAATCTATTCCAGACCGGGCCGGCTAACCATGGAAATGATGGGCGAGGATTCAGAGCATCCGGCGTTTTCCTCAGGGGGTCATGGGCAGCGCGATTACGTGACGTGACCGATGGAGAAAGCCAGGTAATCATGATGGGCGAAATACTGCCTCATAAATCTGATCATTTCGTAAACGGATGGCTAAACTCCAACGTAAGCTGGACCTTCACCGTGGGCCCTATCAATTATCCAGTTGTCGGCGTTGGTGATCCGGGATTCTCGTGGGGTAACGCGTCTCCACCCCTAAATCCCCATGGATGTTCTCATTTCAAAAACTGGTCCACGAGCCAGGGCTTTAAGTCGCAACACAAAGGTGGGGCGCAATTCGCCCTCGTCGATGGTAGCGTGCAGTTTTTAAGCGAGAACATTGACTACATTACTTATAATCGGCTCGGCGATCGCCGTGATGGCAACCCGCTTGGCGAACAATGGAAAAACAACTAATCTTCAGGCTGCCCACTCTCCCTAACGCGATCCAGAATCAGCAAGTCGCGTTGACTTTTAGAAATCTTTATTCGCACGTTTCGACTCATTAGCCAGAATATGGCCGCCAGAAACAGGACCGTCCCGAGAATACTCCACTCCAACGGGAAGGTTAATGTGGCGCCGGTATTTGGAATTACCATTACCAGGATTAACGCAGCAGATCCTAATGAAGCTATCGTGGCAATCGCGTTCCCAAACGGTAGTTTATACGGTCGTTCTAACTGAGGATGCTGGCGACGAAGACTCAAAAACGAGAGACATACTCCCAGAAATGCACAACTTATACAAAACGAACCAACATCAATAAAAGCAATCAGCGCAGCCTTGCCCAGAAACACTGCTGGGAAGGTCAACAAGGTCACAAAAATAATTGGTTTTGTCGGGCTACCATACTTCGGATGAACCTCACCAAATCTAGTATCGATGATCCGACCTCGCCCTAAGGCGAAAAGTACTCGCGTGCCAGCGATAAAGAAACCGTTCCAACTGGTTAATAAACCTAGTAAACCAGCAAACAAGACGATATTTGCTGCCGCAGTAGACTTGAAAGCGGATTCAATTGCCTTTGCCGTTGGAAGATCCTCTGCGATCAAACCGGCCCACGGAGTCGAAAGCGACGAAGCAAGGATGATCGTCGTGTAGAACCCGATGGCTGCAATGATTGCGGCAACAATATAGATGCCTAGTCGTCTCATAATCGCGGTGGACCCGGACTCTTCGGCAGCTTGGGGAATCGTGTCGAACCCTACGAACCAAAAGGGCGTGCCTACAAGAACACTTAGAAATCCGACCCAGGGACCCTTTCCCGCCCCTTCTACGAAAAAGGGTTCAAGATTGACAACATTCCCATTCGCGAAACCTCCCAGCACAAAACCAACTAAGCAAACTGCCAACAAAGCGGTGAGGGTAACCTGAAGTCTAATAGCGGAAGAAACACCGCGATAATTTATCCAACCGATAAATACTGTTGCCAACAGTCCGAGTAGGACATGGGGAAGGTAGATGGTTTGCCCCATTATCGCGTAGAGCGGCAGTGTGTTGCACTGTGGAAATAAGTAGCTACAGACAATACCGATGGACACCGCCTCGAAACCACACACAGCGATATACCCAAAGGCCAACAGCCAGCCAGTCAGAAATGCCTTGCCGATGCCAAGAGCCTTATAGGCATACGCTACTTCTCCCCCGGTTACGGGCAACATCGGAGTAAGTTCTGCATAACATAACCCGATGAACAAAATCAGAATGCCACCCACGATGAAAGCCAAAATAGCGCCAATCGGACCCGCAACCTCCAACCATCCACCTAGCGACGTTATCCAGCCAACACCAATCATCGCACCAAGCGCGAGGCAAAAGAAACCCATTCCCGTAATCGTTTGCTTAAGTTGCGGTCGTTCTGTTTCCTGCATATTAAAACGGCTCCTACAAACCTAACACTTCATTCGCAGATTTCAGCAAGGTGTCAACTGCCCAATCCAACTCTTCAAAACTAGTAATAATTGGCGGCGCGAGACAAAAAGTATCCCCCCTCACACGAGTGAATAGGCCCCGTTGCTGGGTAGCTGCATGGATTCTGTTGCCAATCTGCTTTTCCGTGGCAAAAGGTTTCTTCGTCGTAGGATCCTCTACGAATTCGACGCCACACATCATTCCCTTACCACGTATATTTCCAACATACGGATGTTGGGCGAATTTATTGTTAAGCGTTGCCAACAAATGAGTCCCCTTCTCTGCGGCTTGTTCTACAAATCCTTCCTCTTCGATAACTTGAATATTGGCCAACGCTACGGCACATCCAATTGGGTGCCCGTTGTAGGTATACGCATGGAGATAGGGGCCTTCGGCAGCCTCGATGGCGGATGCAATTTCATCGCTTACTCCGATCCCACCTAACGGAAAATAGCCTGAAGTAATCGCCTTGGCAAATTGGACAATATCCGGCATCACACCCCAATGCTCCAACCCGAACATTTTGCCCGTCCGCCCGAACCCTGTAATGATCTCATCCGCCACAAATAGCACGTCGTACTTATCACATATCTCACGTATTCGCGGAAAGTAATTATCCGGTGGAACGATGATCCCACCAGCTCCAGTCACCGGTTCGACAATAAACATCGCCACATTATCGGGACCTTCCTGCAAGATGGCTGCCTCCAGTTCATTCGCGGCGGCCAGCCCTGCATCCTCGCCAGGTGAACCTTCGTAACGATAAGGATAATGTGAAGGGATATGGATAAAACCCGGAACACGAGGCTCAAAGGCGTTCCAATAACTTTCAATCCCCGTGGCACTCATCGCCGCTAAGGTCAAGCCATGATATCCCCACATTAGAGAAATACACTTAGTCTTGGTGGGACGCCCCTTAAGCTTCCAGTAATAGCGAGCTGTTTTAATACTAGATTCAGTTGCTTCGCCTCCCCCGGCAGTGAAGAAGAACTTATTGATATTCGGGTAACATATGGCAGCAAGCTTCTCAGCCAATTCAATCGACCTTGGATTAGTATTACCCGAAAAACTAGACGCAAAGGCAAGTTGTTCACCTTGTATTCTTGCAGCTTCAAGCAGTTCCGTACGACCGTGCCCAGCGATTACATTCCAAAGCCCTGACGCTCCGTCCAGAAAACGCTTTCCTTCTGAGTCAATAAGATATGCCCCCTCGCCGCGCACCCAGACGTGTGGGTCTACCGCGCTAGCAGCACTGTACAAAGGATGGAGTAGGTGACGCCTGTCACGCTCCGCGAATTGATCACTCATTCATCACTCCAAAAGTCATCTATTAAGTTCCTCATTATCCGTTCCTACTATCGAGGCTCGCAATTAGTATAAAGAGCAACAGGCAATTCGTAGAAGACTAATGCCATTAGAAACAAAAACCAGCGCCTATGTCACATCCAAACCGCAGATCATTTTTAACAGGCCTGGCCAATGCTGGTGCGTTGATCCCTATTTTGGCATTAGGTGGTGAGACTCCCAGCCATGACGACCTCAAAGACCTCGACGGCGTAGGTCTCTCCGAGTTAATTAAGAAACGCAAACTCTCGCCGCTGGAACTACTCGAGTACACCATCGAAAGAATTGAGACACTAAACCCGACAATCAATGCGATCGCCCATCGGTATTACGACCTTGCTCGGGATACCGCTGTGAAAGGGAATTTCAAGGGGCGTTTTGCCGGCGTACCGTTTCTCACAAAAGATCTCAGCTTCGACATTCAGGGTCGGCCTGCCGAATACGGATCAAATTTATTCAAAGGTCATATAGCATCAGTAAACAGTACCATCGTAACGCGATTACAAACTTCTGGCTTTAACCTCGTTGGGTCTACCCGTGTTCCGGAACTTGGTTTGCTCCCTACGACCGAGTCCGTCCTTGGCGGAATCACTAAGAATCCGTGGCGACTGAGCAAAACGAGCGGAGGTTCTTCGGGTGGGAGCGCAGCTGCTGTTGCTGCTGGCATGGTGCCTTTAGCAGGTGCAAGTGATGGCGGAGGATCAATCCGAATACCTGCTTCTTGCTGTGGGTTGTTTGGGCTCAAACCGACCCGTGCTAGAACGCCGGTGGGACCTTTGGTATCAGAGACATGGGGAGGCCTTGGCGTCATTCATGCCGTAACTAAAACCGTACGTGATAGCGCTGCTCTACTTGATGCCACCTCGGGATTTGAAAGCGGCGCTGCTTACGCGGCGCCACCCAAACCACAGTCCTTCCTACGCCACACCAGATCCCGCCCTCCCCGCCTACGTATTGCACTAGTAACAACGATGGAGCCGGCACCTAAACCAGACCCGGAGTGTCTTGACGCGATCTATCAGGCAGCGGATTTCTTGGAAAGCCTAGGCCATCGAGTCGATGACACCACAGCAGCCTTCAACAACTGTTTTTCTTTCGACGAACTACGTGACGCTCACGGAAAAATGGTTTTGGTTGAACTGCGTCAACAAATAGACCGACGCCTCAAAGTTCTGCAACGAGAACTAACTGAGGGAGACCTCGAACCAGTCACCCGATTTTATTATGACGTCGCGGCAGAATATACAGCACTCCAATTACAAGCCTGCCGATCCAGTTTTCACACTTCATCGCGGAGTATGGCAATGTTTATGCAGCAATACGATGTTATTCTGACTCCTACGCTCGCGACACCTCCCATTGGTCATCGTAAGATCACGCTAACAGGTTTGGCAGAAGACGTAACCAATGGTCTTCTCGCTTTTAATCCGTGTTGTGCGCTCGCGAACTGGACAGGCCAACCAGCGATGAGTGTTCCCTACACAATTTCGAATGACGGATTGCCGCTAGGAATTCAGTTCTTCGGAAGATTCGCTGAAGAGGGTCTGTTATTTCAGCTAGCATCACAAATCGAGGAAGCTCGGCCTTGGATTCATTACTTCCCTACTGAACCGAGAGTATAACGGTAGCCGATGAACTGAGAAGCACGGCAAGCTATCCGTGGTTGCTAGTCCGACTCGACAGAAAAAGTCAGGGACGACCAAAAGCTCTCCCAGTCCGCCTCATCCTCTGCACAACGTCGCAGATGAACGAGTCGAACCATCCAGAAACCACTGTGTTCAATTGCAAAAGAGACTTTTCCCTCAGCATTTGTTCGGGCGTGCTTGTCAGTCGTCTTATCTTCACTTTTACCTAATGCCGCGAGTTGTACATTCGCTAGTGGTTTATCATCTAGGATGACGCGGAACTCAAGCTTCTCGCCAACAGTGGAGTCACTAGGATTCGCTAACGGAATGATTTCCAATTTATGTCCCAGTTTGGTTTTCCAGATCTGATTATCCTCGCCTCCCACTACGACAATCGACTTCAAATAACGGCGGTAACGCTCAGTCGCGGGCTGATCCTTTTCCCCGGCTTCTATACGCTGTTTGATTATTTCCGTTAACCCTTCATGTTCCAGATATTGATGGAACTTAGGACCCTCCATTTCAATCATGGCCCAGTCGCGTTGAAGAGAAAGTATGTTTGTACCTGGAGTATTGAATTGTGGCCGCCCTATAGGCTTCATCCCGTACAATTCGGGATCTAGGATATCCCTTGTACCGGCAGCACTGTGCAGTTGGAAGTCGACAGTCATCTTCTCAGATAAATCCCGCTCGATCTCCCCCTTAAAATGATCACCAACATACAGCTGGATCGGAACGACTTGACCAGCACTGGGCCTGAAGTCAGTGGGGGAAATCCAATAGTCGTGAGCGTTGACGGTATTAAGGGTCGCAATTAACAGGACTAAGCTTAGATGGGACTTCATCATATTTCCTTTTGACATCATTTTGCATAGAGAATGCGGTTAAATTACTAACATTCCATCGTCTTCAACTTTCAACGCGAGGACTTACTTCTAATTCATTCGCCCAGAAGATCCAACGAGAAACACTCAATTTACTATACTAACCAGGTGAAGTCCTTAAAAACAATTCACCCGCCAACGAATCTAGTATTGGCTGAAGATCCGATCTAGATGCCCCGATTCCACCGCGCTCGCTGAACTAATCAGATCCAATATTTCATCCTCAATCAACAGCGATTCTCCCTCTGCGTCATCTAAAACCATCAACTCAGCGGCTAAGTAATTTATTGAGTTAGGATCCACAACGTCATCGGATCCGAACATTAACACATCATGGTCTGGACTGAGATCCGCGGCGGATGCTCCGAACACGACGGTACCCGCCTTCGTTGCCCGCATAGGAATTCTACTAACAACATATTCGCCGCTCTCGGTAGGAGTGAGCCCCGCGAACGCACCCCACTCGTCAATTAATCCAAGATCATCGGCATTACCTGAGCGACCATTTACATAGGGGTCTTCGTAGGATATCGACCCTGCCAAACTTAGAGAATTCGTTGGGTAGAAGACATCAACGTAGGCGGCATAGACGCCATCTGCGTCTGATCGCAAATCTTCCGCGACGAGTGCTAAATAAAAGATCTCTCCAACGGAAGCTGATTCGATCGCATTTCCACCGCCGTCCTGCGGCACGACACCAATCGCCGCGTAATATCTATTCACGTTAAGAAAGTTGATGACCCGTAACGCGTCGGACGGGCTGACCCATTGATCATTGTTAACATCTAACCGATACGAATCGCTAGACCTAGTTTCCGGCAACAAGTGTGCCCCGTGTACATTAAGATGGTTCACGACCAACAAAGCATCCACCGGTGACACCTGCCCATCATTGTTAACATCTTCTGGCAAACGACGGTTATGCCAAGGATCGACTTCCTCGACCGTCACTTCAAAGGTCCGTGTCGTGACAGCATTGTCATCGGTCGTCGCCAGGTCGTTATCTAAACCGCCGTCTTCCACCGTCACCGTAATCGTGCTCACACCGTGTTGATCTGCCAGCGACGTAAATTTCAACGTGCCGGTCGTATTAATCGGGCTGTAATCAACCGTCACCTGGCCGATCAGACTGCTGTTGCTACTCGAAGCAGATACCAACATCGGCTGCACTTCGCCACCACCGGCGGTCACACCCGTTAGATTAACCGTTTGCTCAGAAGCATCCTCGTCAATCGTCACATCGGC
>Ga0115011_10000120_pt1 | contig 72428 bp, 47 predicted proteins | sample TroAtlMetagenome_2_FD_88705 | JGI IMG/M metagenome (GOLD analysis project Ga0115011, IMG submission 88705) | Marine eukaryotic phytoplankton communities from Atlantic Ocean - Tropical Atlantic ANT8 Metagenome | ecosystem: Environmental > Aquatic > Marine > Oceanic | place: Tropical Atlantic... | reverse complement strand
TTGTGGTCGTTATTACCCGCATGGCGCCCTATGGGCATCACCAACCAAATATCGAACCATTTGCAACTCAGTGGTTCAACCAATGGGAAATTGGAACGGAGAATACCAACGGTAAAAACCAGGGCGTTCTGTTATTAATCTCTGTCGGTGACCGCAAAGGACGCATTGAATTAGGAGCCGATTGGGGGTATCAATTCGACAACCATTGCCAGAGTATTATGGATAATGTCATGATTCCGCACTTTAAGGCGGGAGACTATTCCTCCGGGATAACGGAAGGGGTCGAAGCTCTCTTGAAAATGGTGGCTGTTGGTCCGGGAGGAAAAGCAGATAGTTTACCAAGGCCCAAGTCTAATATCCCTATCTCATTCTCATTCGGTAGCAGCGGCAGTGGAATCTTATTCTGGCCCCTAAGAATAATACTTTTGCCCTTAGGTATCTGGTTATTAATACTTGGGATTAAGTCCGAAAGTGATTCATACAAACAACAGGCCTGCTCCTGTGGAGGAATAGGACTCATCATACTTGCTATTTACCCCCCCTTTTATTTTATCGCCTTGATGACGTTTATAGGGATTTTGCCACGGAGTGTAATTGACGCATTAGGAAGCGGCAGTGGAAGTAGCGGCAGTTGGGGCGGTGGCGGTGGCGGTGGTGGCTTCAGTGGAGGCGGCTTCAGTGGTGGATCAAGTGGTGGCGGTGGAGCCTCCGGTAGTTGGTAACCTAGTTATCAGAAAGTGAAATTTAATCAATGAATGCAACGAAAATAATCAGCCGGGAACAAGTAGGGCTTATCGAGAGTTCTATTCAGGAAGCAGAAACGAAAACGGGGGCCGAGATCGTTTGTGCGGTAGCCACGGAATCGGGACGCTATGACCGAGCAGAATCCATCTTTGGAGGTATCGGAGCGTTACTTGGTCTGGCTGGCGGCCATTTAATTGCTCAATCACTGGATACCGAAGGGCAATGGAGTTCTCCTCCGGTGTTTAGCCTGCTCATGCAATCAGCGCTTGTCACCGGCGGATTTGTTCTGGGAACGATCCTTGCCAGTTTTTCCAAACCATTACGGGCATTAGTTGTCTCCCGCTCAGAAGTAAACGAAGAAGTAACAAGGTCTGCACAAATTGTTCTGTCCAATGCGATTCTCTCTTCCCCTCGCAGCGCCGGCTCTGTCTTACTGTACATAAGTCTGGCTGAGCGTCGTGCCTCCATCTTATGTGACCGTCTGGCAATCGAAGCCTTAGAACAGCAGGTCTTAGATGAGATTTGTGAAAACGTCATTTCTCACATCAAACAAAAAGATATCTCCCGGGGGTTAATTACTGGTGTTGAACAACTCGCCAAACATCTTGCAGAGAAGATTCCTCCAGGTGAAACCAATCTTAATGAACTGGAAAACCACGTTTTGTTAATTCACCCTCGTGCTTGAAGTTATTCCTCGAACTCACAATTCCAATTTTCTATCAATTAAGCACTCATGCTGCGGCAGTGTTCTTACGGATTGTGATGTTTCGAATACTTACCATTCTAAACCTGTTGTTTTCACCCGGGTTCATATGGTCTGGTGAGTTTGGTCACCTTCCAATTTCACAAAACGGGTCCGGCAGAGACCACAACCGAAATGCCGGCACCACTCTTCTGGCAGGTGGCGGTGTAAAAGGCAGGCTTAGTTACGGGGCTACCGATGAATTGGGATATCGGAGCGTCGAAAAAGTAACAACCGTAAACGACCTGCATGCAACGATCCTGCATCAGCTTGGCCTGGATCACAACCAACTGACATATCATCATCAGGGTCACTCAGAATCACGAACCGAGACACGTGTCACCCAAGCCAAGGTCGTCCACGACATCCTGACTTAAGCGAGTAACTCGTCAATCACTTCGCCACCGAACTGGCTTAACTGTTTGTACCTCCCGGCATGAAAGTAAGTCAGCTTGTTGTCATCAAGTCCCAGTAACCGGAGCAGCGTGACATGGAAATCACGCAGTGGGTGAACCACTTCAACCGCCTCCATACCCACCTCATCGGTAGCACCAATGGTATGTCCGGCTTTGCTGCCTCCACCGGCCATCCATACGGTCATGGCATTGGGATTGTGATCACGACCATACCGAACACCACCACCACGGATACCATTATCCGGCGTTCGGCCAAATTCCCCCATCCATACGATTAGCGTCTCCTCCAAAAGTCCGCGTTGCTTTAGATCTGTAATCAAGGCCGCGATAGGTTGATCGACACGATCAATCATCGAACCATGGGCTCGAAGAATATAGTCATGGCTATCCCAACTGCTGGCATACACCTGAACAAAACGCACACCCTTCTCGACCAGCTTTCGCGACAACAAACAACGTCGTCCAAAGTTATCGGTCGTCGGCTTATCAATGCCGTACATGTCTCTCGTGGCTTGTGTTTCGTCATCAATACTCACAAGATCCGGAACCTGAGTCTGCATACGAAAAGCCAACTCATAATTATTCATCCGTGCTTTCAGTTGCTCATGCTGGGGATGAGCCGCCGCATGCTTGTCGTTCAGTTTGGCTAACAAGTCAAGGTTTCGCCGTTGCTGACGACGAGTCACTCCTTTCGGAGGTTTAATATCAAGTAAGGGAGAGCCCTCTGGTCGAAAGGCCGTCCCCTGGAAGTCGGTCGGCAAAAAACCATTGTTCCAGTTCGCCGGTCCTCCCTGCGGATAAGAAAGCTCGGGCAATACCACAAATCCTGGCAAGTCTTTATTTCCGGTACCAAGCCCAAGATTAACCCAGGATCCAATGGCAGGATCTCCTCCAAAGCGATTTCCGGTATTCACGTGATAATTAGCGGCAGGATGATTCACTGAGGTCACCTGCAAACCTCGATAAAAACAAATGTCATCCACCACATTTTCCAAATGAGGCCATGCGGTGGTAATATCCGCGCCGGATTCACCTGCTTTTTTGAATTCAAAAGGAGTCTGCACATAGTAGCGTTTACCGCTTGCCATCGCGCTCTGCTCCTGACCGCCACGCTGGAACTCCTGTTCGTGTAGTTCCTTCAATCGGGGCTTGGGATCAAATGTATCAATATGTGATGGCCCGCCCTCCATATACAGAAATATGCAGTGCTTCGCTTTCGCTTTCGGAAAATGCGCCACTCGTGCCGGAGTATCCTGTGCTGATGCATCATTGGCCAACATGGCACTAAACGCAATACTTCCCAAACTTGTATTCAGACCATATAAGAACTCACGTCGATCCATGCTATTTGCTCCGGCACTCCTCTTAATAAACGTAAACGAATTCATTCGTATTCAACAAAACCAGGCAGAGTTCAGCAAAAGCTCTGGTACGGACATCGACTTCATGGGGCTGTAAATCGTGCTGATAATCCTGATATTCAAATAGCGTTTCTGCAAACGTAAATTCTTCTCCCGTGTTCTCTTCATTCGCTCGACGTATCACTTCGGTTGGATACTCTCTGGCCTGTGGCTTTATTTCCTGGTGATCGTTCAAGCAATCTTTCCAATGCATCTTCGAGACCTTCAACTCCTGGCGATCGGGGATTCTACCTAAGGCCAACTCAAAAGCACGTTGAATCGCATCTTCCTCCGTCATTACTTCACTCAGAATACGATTAGCCATCGCGAGAGCCCGGTCTGCCGACTCTTCACTATTGAACAAAGCAAAGACTTGCGGTGTCACATTGGAAGCATCCCGCATCTCACACGACTCGTCCGGGGAGGGCTGATTAAAGGTTGTCATAAAAGGATCACGCAACCCTCGCAGTTTCAGAACATAAATCGATCTGCGATTTCGTTGTTCCGGTTTTACATTGGGGACATAACTGGGAGCAAAGGACCCCATAATCTGGCGTGGTTGCAACGCGGCTTCTATGTTCATATCAGGTCGAGCCGGCAAACCACCAAGTTCTTGAACCAATTCCCCACTGGCCTGCAGCATCGAATCTCGTAATTCTTCAGACGTCAATCGACGCGCCTGAAATACTGAATAAGACGAGCGACTTAGATCGAGTTGATCCAGTTTTTCTGGTGCCGGATGAGTACTACTACGCTGATATGCTGCTGAAGTAAGTATCAATTTGTGAAGAGACTTGATCGACCAGCCAGACTTAATAAATTCCGAAGTTAACCAATCTAATAATAAGGGATGAGTGGGTTTGTCTCCGGTCGCTCCAAAATTATTGGGATTCCCGGCAATGCCCTGCCCAAAGTGATAGGACCACACTCGATTTACCATGACTCGCGCTGTCAATGGATTGTTTGGAGCGGTCACCCACCTCGCAAACGAACCTCGGCGCCCTTCCATTGTTTTGGGAATACTCGCGTCAATCCCAGTCACACTCAGGATTCCCGGCGCAACAGATTGCGCAGGTGTAAAAATATTACCGCCCGTCAGAATAGCAGTATTTTCCAAAATCCCATTGGTTACATTAGCGGGTTGATCAAAACGATTGTTCGAGTTTCGATTTAACTGGGTGTGACCATTATAGACTCCCAATATGAGCGGCTCGTATCGATCCCGTGCTCGTTGGTATAGGTTACTCCATTTCCCACTGAGACGAGCACGACCAAAATCGTCTGCTGTCTTGTTCGGGTTATTCACCGTCTTTCGCAATTCGGCAATGGCTGCCTCACGCTTAGCTAAGTATTTCTTATCTTCTTCAAATTGCTCTGTGTTTTCATACGGGAGAAACGGTGTAGGCAACTCTGCCATCTGCGTAGTAGCAAACACGGATTGGACAGCGTAATAGTCCCGGGTTGGCACGGGGTCAAATTTATGATCGTGACAGCGAGCACATTGGAGCGCCTGCCCTAAAAACACCTGACCAACCGACGAAGTGACGTCATCCAGAAATTGCTGCCGTGTAATCTTACCAACTGACATGCCTGTGTGCTCCCAGGGACCCATTCGCAGAAAGCCAAGCCCCAGTTGAGCTTCCAGCGAGTCGGCAAAGAGTTCGTCGGCGGCAATTTGCTCCTGCACGAATTGATCATAGGGTTTGTCTTGATTAAAGCTGCGAATGACATAGTCCCTGTATCGCCAGGCATTCGGGCGTTCATAATCATTGGCAAATCCACTACTGTCGGCGTACCTTACAACATCCAGCCAGTGTTTACCCCATTGTTCTCCATATCGCGGTGAATCAAGTAAGCGGTCAATAAGATTTTCGTAAGCGGCTGGAGATTCATCCTCCAGAACTTCCCGAATGGCTCGCGGCGTTGGTGGCAAACCAGTTAACGTATAACTCACCCGCCGAACTAATGTGATTTGGTCTGCTCGAGGAGCAACGTTTAAGCCATTGGGGATGCGCTGAGAGATAAAAGCATCAATGGGGTGCTCGACTATCTGAGTAACATCCGATGAGGCAACCGGTTGATACGCCCACAGGTTTTCCGTCTGATAGGTTCGATTAGTCCACTCTTCACTAAGCCCACCGGAGGTGGCGACTCGCACTTCGTTTCCAGTACCCCATGGATCCTGTCCTTGTTGGAGTTCTTTCAGCCGCTTCTCATTAGGCCACGGCGCATCGGCCGCGATCCATTGTCTGACGAAGCCCAATTCTTCTCGGGTCAGACGTTCACTTTCCTTGGGAGGCATCGCTGCCCAAATATCATCTTCTCGGAGGGTTGCTAAAAAGAAAGGGCTGTCTTCCGGACGGCCAATAACAATCGATGACTCGCCTGTAGCTCCACCCTGAAGTAACCCTTCCCGCGTGGTTAGATTCAATTCCCCCTCAATTTCGTCGGGTTCAGATCCGTGGCAGGCAAAGCACTTATTGACGAGTATTCGATGAACCTGAAAAGCAAAAATATGTTCCGGGTCCTGACGCAATCCCTGGAGGTCGCTCTCATCCGCTCGTACCAGTGACAAATTCAGCATAAACAACAAGAGGCCAGCTATTATTCTCATGGATTGAGGCTTCATTGAATGGTTCGACCAAAGTATGATTTCGCGAGTCTTACATAACCTGAACGCCGGAAACGCGAACTAGTACTCAAAAATCCTCTGCTATCTCATTACTTCGCTTGTCGTAACGAGATCAAACATTACCACGCAATCTTAGTGGGAAAGAACTCAGCAATCAATGCTTCATAAAAAGGGCGCAACTGTTCCACATCCGGTGGATCGTCCGACTTGGAATACAAATCATACGGATTGAACAGCTTCACATATTCCAGCATCTTATGATCATGTTCATCCATTAAATGCCGGTAAGCTCCCTCACTATGCCAGGGATAGAACGAATGGTATCGAATCATTGCCAGACCTTCCTCAGGCAAATATTCTTTACATACATTAAACATATATTCGTCGTGTCCCCAGGAGAGCATCACATTTCGCAAGCCACAGTTTGGCTCATAAATACCAAATTCCGAATTGTATTCCGGGTTCCCAAAATCCGGATTCTCGAAAAAGAAATCGTGATACACGATAGACGAGTCAAACCGACAACCTACAGGAAACGTATCTCCGGTCACGCACCATTGAGGTTCGTCAAACAGACACAGGATTTTTCCCAGATCATGAATTAAGCCGATCAACACAAACCAAGGTGGATGGCCATCTGCTCGAATCGCTTCCGCTGTTTGCAACAGATGCTCAATCTGACTCAAATTAGTGTCGGGGTCACTATCATCCACCAAAGTATTAAGAAATTCCATGGCTTCCCAGATACTCATCCGGCGTTTTTTCAATGGAAGAAATTCATCCCGCTTCTGCCGATTCACTTTGACCGTTTGTTGTCTATGATTCAAACAATAGAATTCTCTGACATGTTCAGGTGCATCATCGTAACTGCGGAATTCCTCTGTCTGCTTTGCGTTACCCAGTTCAGGATCTTCCGGGTAGCGCCGCAACACATCATCGTCCCAATCATCCAGAGAGCTTAAAGGGTTTTCTGCACCCGTCATTTTGCAGCCTCTTGAATGCAAATCAGCTCCCGAATCGTATGAGCGAACAATCGCCCATCGACAATCGACAGAGAGGCTCGATGATATGCTTCTCCAGCAGGGCCCAAATCGTTAATATCAACAACCGCGCGATGGTCGAGAGACTCCACATTCCAATCAATCACAAAAACCGTTCCGTTGATTACGGGCAGATAGAGATAGCGTCCAGCAACGGTCGGTGTTGAACTCGCAATATGCCCCCATCCACTACCCTGGGAACGCTGATCGCCAAAGACCTTAAAGCCTCGGGAATTCTTCATGGAATTTGGCTTCACTGTCTGCAATTTAAGAGGCTTGGCATCCTTTGACTGATCGTAGTAGAGATACTCATCTTCCTTCCCAACTCTGGCATCAATCTGTAACGGTAATTGCAGATACTCGACATCTCCGGTTTCGACATTAACACGTCCCAACCAAGGTCTCACATAACTACGAAAATAATGATACTTTCCCACTAACAAATTTGAGGTTTGCGTGATCATACGTTTATTTTTTCCCCGCCGGAGATCGGCACTAAAATTTGATGGTATCTCTCCGCCGTATACCGTTGTGGGAATATTCATAATGATCGAGACTTTACTTAAGATTTCACCGGTTTCACCAGCAACCGTAAGATGATCTCCCTGATGGAACAGGCAAACATTGTTTTTATACAAACAATAACTTGCTGTGCTCATAAACCCTTCGAGTGGGAGGGTCCAAATCGTCGACCCATCTGCCAGATTCACTAGCGACACGCCGGCTGGCTTTTCAGGAGGCCCATGCCCTCCTCCCCGTCCAACCACGGCAACATCACGTCCGTCACGGAGCCGCTGAGGCACGATTGCATTGCCCATATTGACCCCACACTTGGTAGTCCAGATTTCATGACCGGTTTGAATATCTAAAGCCTGCAATTGCGTCCACATTTCCGGTGGAGCCTCCGCATATTTGTGCGGAAAGACACCATTTGGTTCAGGAGGATAAACCTGTCGGGTAAATACAAACTTGCCATCTATTAGAAAAGGCAGCGTTCGATTCACGCTCAGGATTTCACGTGACCAGAGCGGCTTACCTTTCAGGTCAAAACAAGCAATCCTGCCAGATGCGTTGACAAAGACCACTCGTTCTCCATCGCATACTGCTGGTGGTGAAGTACTATCTCCGAAACAACCAGATAGTCGTAATGGGTATTTACCCGGAATGTCACGTTTCCAGAGTACTCGGCCATTACGCACATGCACACACCAGGCAACTATATTATTTCCCAGCTCCGAATCTTCCGGCACTTCTTCATAAGTAGTAAAAAAAACACGATCCTTGCAAACTACCGGAGTACTTTGTCCTGTCTCAGGCAACGTCAGTTTCCAGGCTATATTCCGTTGCTGAACAACACTCCAATCGGAAGGTGCAGCATACTGCACCTGAAAGTTTCCATTGGGACCGGCACCCTGATACCAATCTTCTCCCGATGTCACTGAACCCACGACCATATAAGCCATGACCAGCAATAATCCATAAACCAGTTTATGAAAACGAAAATCCTTCATTGGATCTTTCCGTAGATAGACATTAGCGATTTGATTTACCAGCAGCATCCAGCAGCAACGAATTAGAAACATTATTCCCAAAGTCATCGAACCGATCGAACGTCCAAACCACTTTCTTATTCTTAGGATTGAGTTCTACCAAGAGTGGCTGGCCCGGTCCGGCATGGCAGTTACCGATGACATAGTTCCCGTTGGGAAGTACTTCCAGTGTCGTTATCCAGGCAAAGACAATTCCCTCAAGATCCTTCTGCCGAATCTGCCAAACGATTTCCTTTTCAGCCGTCACTTCCAAGACAGCATGACCGTTACCACATCCAATGAGCGTATTTCCATTGTTCAATCGCAAAGCTGAAAATGCCTGATTTCCATAGGCCTCCGGCCCGTGACCACCGGCGCGTTCCCGAAAAAGTGGTACCTCGTACTCCCAAATGACTTTGCCTGACTTTGAATCGTATTCCCGAATCTTACCATCACCTTCGTGACAGACGAGGTAGTTTCCATTCTCGAGCTGACGAGCCAAACGAGTATCACGGTGCGGATGGGAATTATCAACAACGAGTTTTGTTTCTTTAACGATTTTGCCATCCCGATTCACCTCGATAATCCTTCCGACACCGGATTCAGCAATCATGACATTACCATTCGACAAGGGCTGGAAAGCGTGTACCTCCAAACGTTTCCCTTCATTACCGTTCTGAGTACGACTGTTGTAGCTCCAGACTACTTCTTTGGATTCACGATCTATTTCAACCACTTCACCCATATTCCGCTGAACCATCACGTTTCCGTTTTCCAGAACATGAATGTCATGGATTCCTCCAAATGACATTTGCCAGCTGGTCGTTCCATCTCTTTCCACAATCTGCAGTCCGGACTTGCCGTGAAGCAAAACCCGATGCTTGGCTAAAACAGTCGACGTTAGAAAAAGACATAGAATGGATGCTGCTATACAAAAACGTTTCATCACAATAAAATCCGATTTTTAAAATCTGCGAGGCTAATTAATTCAGTTATTGTAGCAATAAACAAACTCACTCGTTATTTTGTTCATCTATATCTTTCGCAATATAAACATCTTGGCCTCAACTCATGAGCTTTCTCTATTCAAAAAACGTCTGCCATCAGCACGTCGTCATCGTAGATTACGACCAACGGTGGATCGAGTCCTACCAACGAGAATCTGAGAATCTGAAGGAAATACTGGGAACCATACTGATAGCGGTTCACCATATCGGAAGCACTTCAGTGAAAGGTTTAGCTGCAAAACCGGTAGTCGACATATTATTAGAAGTATCCAGTGTCCTCGAGATTGACAACATACAGGCAGCCATCAGAAACCGCGGGTATCAATTCTGGGGTGAATATGGAATTACCGGCCGGCGTTACCTGACCAAAGGAACAGACCCCCGTACCCATCACATTCACAGCTACAAAGCAGGCGACAAGGAAATCGATCGACATCTTGCCTATCGCGATTATTTAAGAACACACCCGACTGTTGCGGCAGAATATGAGTCTTTAAAGAGACGTGTCGCATCTCAATGCAATCACGACATTGAAAAATATTGTGCCGGCAAAGATGCGTTCATCAAACACCATGAACAACTAGCATTAAAATATGCTGCCTCGCTTAAATCTAAATCCTCCGGGGAGTAATCTATGTCCTCTTGTCGACAACGATTTGATTCACAACCGAAGTGATGACTCTCACGTAACACTGATGTATCTCAAAGAAGTTCTGACAGCCATTGACAGGTCGTTGAGGAAAACCGGGCTGTCACAAACCAACCAACCTTAGGCGTCAATCATATCGTGAAGAACTTCGCCACCGATATCCGTTAGTCGACGGTATCGGCCAGCATGCAGATACCTTAGCAACTCATCATCGAGCCCCATCAGATCGAGCAGCGTGGCATGCACACTACGAATATGAACCGGTTCCTCTGCAGCTCGCAAACTAAAGTCGTCTGTGCCGCCGATCGTTGCACCGGCTTTAACATTCCCTCCGGCCATCCACATCACAAGACCATACTTATTGTGGTCACGCCCTGGCGAGCCTCCAATACTACCGGGAACAAAGGGAGTCCGGCCCATTTCAGAAGCCCAGACTACTAACGTATCCTTCAACATATCCCGTTGCTCCAAGTCAGCCAGCAACCCGGCAACCGGAGTATCCACTTCAGCAGATTGACGAATCATACGGCCTTTTACATCACCGTGATGATCCCAACTATTTCCGCCGATTTGTACACCATGAATAAGCATGGTGTAGCGGACCCCACTTTCGGCCAGCCGACGTGCCATGAGACACTGTCGCCCAAACCCTTCAGTCCGCGGATTGTCTAATCCGTATAGTTTATGAATGTGCTCCGGCTCTTTAGACAGATCTACCAAGTCAGGTGCCGTCGTTTGCATACGGTAAGCCAGCTCGTAAGCTTCAATCCTGGCTTCCAATTCTGTCGCGTCCGGATACTTCTCGCTAAACCGCTTGTTAAATTTCCGCAGTTGATCCAACTCTCCACGCTGCCGTTCACGATTCAGACCTCGAGGTAAATCCAGATTGAGAATGGGTGTCCCTTGATTTCGCAATAGCGTACCTTGATATGCTGCTGGCAAAAAACCGTTACCCCACGTGTGTGCACCATTAACCGGTGCACCTCGAGGATCCTGAACAACCATATAAGCAGGCATATTGTCATTTTGCGTTCCCAGACCGTAGGTCACCCAGCTTCCTACTGATGCACTTCCTGGAAATTGACTGCCGGTTGTCACATGCAAGGTAGAGGGGCCATGATTAGGATTGTCTGTTTCAATCCCATGAATAAAAGCGAGTTTATCAATATGGCCCGCAATGCGTGGAAACAACTCAGACACATAACGCTGTGATTGCCCATGCTGTCGAAACTTAAAGGGGCTTCCGACCAACGAATGCGGATGAGAGATTCGCCCCTGCAATTCACCACGCACGTCGTGCGTGCCCGGAATTCGTTTGCCATGATGACGATTCAACTCCGGTTTGTACTCAAATGAATCCATCTGGCTAACACCGCCCTGCATGAATACAAAAATACAACGCTTCGCTTTTCTTGAAATATGCTGAGGGCGTGGAGCGAACGGTCGAAGCGAATTGTTTTCCGTTGCCTGCAGTAGGTCGGTCAGAGCCAGCATACCCAGACCGTTTAATGTATTAGCTAATATTGTTCGTCGGGAAAACATCGCAAACTAATCCAGATAAAGGAACTCGCTCGTATTATATAAAACTCGACAAATACTAATCATCGCTTCACGCGGATCCTCAAACGTTTGGTAGAAGTCAGACAGTTCCTGTAACTCCACCTCGGTTGCTTTTCTGCAAAGAGCCAACCGTACTGCCAAAGCAATCCGCTCTGCAGAATCTTCATTGGTACCAGCTAGGACGCGATCTGCAAAGTGCTCGACCTCCATGGTGACCAACGGACCGTTATACATTGCCAAAGCCTGCAAAGCCGTTGTGCTGGCGCGGCGTCTGGGCCGCGATTCGTCACAGACCGGGGCGTCAAACGTTTGCAGCAAAGGCATATTGAGCGTACGTTGTTGATAAATATATATACTTCGTCGGCGACCTTCTGCACCATACTGCGTTGCCCATTTACTGTTGTCATATTTCACTCGATCTTCAATGCCATCCGGTAATGGAGGAAAAATTGGCAATCCAAAACTCTCTGAATTCAATCTCCCCGAAACAGAAAGAATCCGATCCCGCACTACCTCTGCACCGAGTCTGCGAATGGGGAAACTCCATAACAATGTATTTTCAGAGTCCACTTGAGTGGCACTTTCGTTAACCACATTACTCTCTTGCTGATACGTACTGCTGTTACAGATCAAACGGTGAATATGCTTCAAACTCCAACCATGGTCCATAAACTCACTGGCAAGGTAATCCAGCAACTGAGGATGAGATGGCCCGCCACTGAGATTTCCAAAATCGCTGGTGGTCTCGACAATCCCCCGGGCAAAATGCCGATACCATATTCGATTAACCATCACTCTGGCTGTTAGTGGATTCTCTTTATTGGCTATCCAATCAGCCAATGCTTTGCGCCGACTACGAGTTGGCCAACGCTTAAAAGTATCCAAACGAATTGGCGCCGCATCCTGATGCCCCGTAATCACACTCAAAAATCCTGGCTCAACGACTTCTCCTGGATTATCCCACTCACCACGTATCATGATCCGTGACGTTGGAACTCCTGGCTCGTAAGGAGGACCGAAGGAATGCCGCAGGGTCATTGCCCATGGTTCCAGTCGACGCAAATGCTGCCGCACAAACTTGCTTTTGCTTGCAAGATCCAAGTACTCTTCTCGTTCCTGTGCAGTAATCAAGTCACTTTTGTCTTCGGCAATGATCTTATCGATTGCATTCTCACCACTCGCTACCGGATTGACAAAAGTGGTAACAAACTGCCCCCGGCCACCAACTTCAAAAATATATGATTCGTCGTCATCCTGACTGCTAAAGACCGTAACGATCGTACCCTCTTGAGACTCCAAAAATGGTAAACCGTCCGCTGAACCACGAAGGAAATCATCGTCAAAAACAACGGCTGGCGTCGTTGATTCCGGCAAGGTTGCAAGCTGAGGCACTCGCTCATCTCCCCTAGTAGACAATTCAACTCCGGTCACTTTATCTTTCCAGATTTTTACATCCTCGCCGTCCGTTGGATTAGCGGTTTCCGGATTAGCATCCAGATCTGAAGCATCTAACCAAAATTGCAAACCATCCAATTTCGAGATGTCTTGCCAGTCGAGCTTTATCTGTTCCGGGGAAAGAACACGGTCAAAGATCATCAGTTGAGCCAAACGGCCGTTAAAAGCTGCCGTTTTAAAGTCACCGCTACCGTTTGTAGCAGCACCGATCGTCACGTATTCAGGATTTACCAAGCCATCATACCAATGCCCCTGATTCTTACCCGAAAGACTACCCTGTTCTGTCGACGCTTGACCATCGGTATAAAATATCCAGTTCGATTCTGAAGATGTGATGACTGTGGTGTGGGATCGATGATCGGTCACGTGGGTTTGATCGAAAAAGTAGTCATTTCCAAAGTCACCTCCCAATGCCTGAATGCCAAATCCCGGACTAACCCCAAGACGTTTACGAAAAGCGGCCAACATTTCACTAGCCCGGACACCCGCCTCACTCGCATCTTGCTCCAACGCCATACGTTTCTGCTTTACCCAAGCTTCTTCACCATCACGATAAAAAGCGGCTTGAATGGGCCCCCCAATCTGAAACCCATCACCTCGCCGAGGAGGAGGAATGGCAACCGTGGCAAAGAATGCCTTCATGCGATAAAAGTCCATGGTTGGAATCGGGTCATACTTATGATCGTGACATTTAGCACATCCCACGGTAAGACCAAGAAACACGCTACTTACGGTCGTCGTCATTTCACTTAGCATTTCGTGACGGGTTTCATCCCCACGTGGTTCCGTAAACGGCGCGAGACGCAGGAAAGTAAGTGCAACCAAATTTTCCGCGGAAGGATTCGGAAGTTCCCCTGCGCCGGTAATATCCACTAACTCGTCACCGGCCAATTGCTCAAGAACGAATTTATCATACGGTTTATCACGGTTGAGTGAGTCGATTACGTAATCTCTATAACGCCACGCATAAGGCAGGTCCGGATCTCCTTCATAGCCCGCAGTATCAGCATACCGAGCCAGATCCAGCCAGTATCGTGCCCAATGCTCACCATAGCGTTTGTCTTCCAACAGCCTATTGACGAGATTGGCATACGCCCCGGGACGGTCATCCTGAAGGAATTTATCTTGTTCTTCTACCGTCGGTGGTACGCCCAATAAATCTAAATAAAGCCGACGAACTAAAATCGTTTTATCGGCCTGAGGTGCCGGGACTAATTGTTTGCTTTCCAGTTTTGCCAGCACAAAGCGATCTAATTCAGAACGCGGCCAAGCCTCCAGACCAACCACTGGTATTTCGGGCCGTACAACCTGTGAATATTGCCATTCATCCTGAGCACAAACCACCAGACCGGGCATGCACACCAGCAAAGACAAGCTAAGACGTCGAAGCAACATTGGTATAGTTATTCAATTAGAACTTTCAGATTAACTTCTTTATTATAAACAGCTCATTCTCAGAATTCACAAACCTAGACAATTCTTGTGGGGATTGCCGGACGAAACACTTCCTCATCCTGAGGTATAATTCTGTCACCACAAGCTCTAAGAATACAAAGGGAAAACATTATGAACGCCTCACGTCGACAATTCATTTCTCACACAAGTCAAATGGCCCTCGCGGGCGTAACATTACCTGGTCTGCTACACGCCAATACCCTCGCGGAAACTCCCAAATATGAAATCGGTTTAAGTCAGTATTCACTGCGAAGCATGTTCAAAGATGGATCGCTAGATCCACTCGACTACCCTCAATACACCGTCGACACCTTCGGTATCAAGGCGATTGACCTTTGGGAAGGCGGACTCCCAGCAGATAAACTAGACGATAAAGACTACCTCAGTAAACTTCGTCAACGCAGTGACGATGCCGGGACACGAGCCTTTCTACTCATGACCGGGGTGCTCGATGCCCACCCGGAAAAAGCCGCAGCAAGTCGCCGGAATCTCCTTCCATCCATCGATCGTGCTGCGATGCTCGGTGTCCAGTACTTACGTGTATTCCTCCGAGCCCCAGGAGAAAATGAGCCAAAAGGTATTCAGGCCTGTCTCGAAGCCTTGAAACCATTAGCTGACGCCGCAGCGAAGAAAGATGTCATGATCGTTATTGAACCCGGCGCTTCCAAGCTGAGCCAACGTGGAGCTTTTCTCGCCGAACTTTGTAAACAACTGGATCATCCTGCCTTAAGGCTGATGCCTGACTTCGGTAAACAGGTTAACAACGTATATGACGGTACAGAGGCCATGATGCCTTATACCGTCACTATCAGCTGTAAAATGCATAGTTTCGATGACAATGGCAAACAGCCTCACTTTGATTACAACCGACTATTGAAGATTATTGATGACGGAGACTATCGCGGATTCCTCACAATCGAATGGGAAGGCAGTAAGCTGAAACCGATACCAGGCGTCCTAGCTTCGAAAAATCTGATCGAAGAAGCGATCGGCAATTTGACCAAGAACTAGTTAAATTTCTAGTTAAATTTTGCCTTCAGCTGTCAGTTCTTCCACCAGACTTTGTTGATACGCTGTGACTTTGTCGCGAGCCACCGTCGCTTCAGCGGAATAATACACCATTCCCATCGCTCGACGATGTCGGAACTCTGATTGATTTCCATTAGCTCGATGGACCGTCATTGCGTGATGGATTATCAAGTCTCCCGGCTCCGCCGGAATGGGACGCTCCCTTTGCATGTCCTCCTCGGTATAGTCCTGAATCCCCTGAGAGAACCCGAGGGTGCCGGATTTTCCATGAGGTCTCATGCCTGTCAAATGTGAACCGGGGATATACCGGACACAACCATTCTCTTCGTCAACATGTTCCAGTGCTAACCACATCGTTAATGCTTCGTTGGGCTCGAGCATGAAGTAGTAGCCATCTTGATGGGGTGGCGTAGGTTCACCGACCAGCGGTGGTTTGTTAAAGTACTGCATGTTCTTCACAACGACATCCGCCTGCAGTAGTGCTTGAGCGAGAGGTAAAAAACGTGGCCCTGTCATTTGTTGGGTAAAAAAACTGTCGTATTCACACATACGATGGATTTGCTTCAGCGTCTCAGGCCGTGATTTGTCTTCATAGAAAGCTTCTTCAGAAGCCAGCGTGGGAATGACATCATCGATGAATCGATGAACCTCACTGAGCATTTCGGCAACTTCAGCGCCAGACAAATACTCTCGCAAAACAACATAGCCACGTTGCTGGAAATGCTCTAACTGTTCTGCCGTAATTGGTGACATAAAAGCCCTTACCTGCCAAGACGTCGTTGCAATTCTTTCGTCAGTCCAGAGACAACCTCCGGATAAGCCTCAGCAACGTTATTGGTCTCGTTCTCGGCCGAAGTATGGTCATACAGTTCAGCGAAACCGTCATTATGGAGGATTAACCGATGGGTATCTGAGCGAATTGTCTTGGCCCGACCTGCGTAACCAATGGCTGGATGTCCTTTACCCTGCGGATCACGCAGTAAAGGCAAAAGCGAGACTCCATCCAGGTTGGCGGGAGTCTCGAGCTTTGCGAGTTCACATAATGTCGGAAAGATATCAAGCGTTTCAACCATTGCTTGCGTCGCTTCCCCGGCATGCCTCATTTTCGGTGTGCTGATAATCATCGGAGAGTGCAGTGACTCTTCAAACAGAGCATGTTTTCCCCAAATAGAGTGTTCACCTAAGTGCCAGCCATGATCTCCCCACAGGACGATGATAGTGTTGTCACGTTGATCTAACTGATCCAATCGATTCATCAACCGCCCTACTTGTGCATCCGCGTAACTCACGCAGGCAGCATATGCCTTTCGTACCTCGATCGCAAAGTCGGCATCCGTATTGGGATTCCGTCCCCAACGGTTGTATTTCATGAACTCACCTGAACCGTGCCAAGTCGTTTTCCCAGCCGGCTTTTCAGGGTGAGCTATCCTCGGCAATTCCGTGTCTTTATAAAGTTCAAAATACTTGGCCGGTGCACCAAATGGCAGATGTGGTCTTAACACTCCTACTGCCAGAAAGAACGGAGCCTTTGACTCTGCCAAAGATGTCAACTGTTGCAATGCTTCATTTATCGAAATTCCATCCGGGTAGGCCTCATCACCTCCGGCTTGAGCCTGAAAAAGATCCATCTCCTTAGCATTTTTCCGTATTTCCCCATTCGCTAAACCGTGCATCCATCCCCTTGGATGCTGCCATGCTCCGGCTGGTAACAAATGGCGATCCCAACTGTGAGGCATTTCTAGTTGGTTTTTGTCATTCCAATCCGGCCCACCTCGACCGCCAGGATGATGCGAAACTTTTCCCACAGAAACGGTCGTGTAACCGTGCTTACGAAACCAGGCTGGTAAGCTTGGACTTACTGAAGCGGCATCTGTCTTCACTCTAGATGCCCGTTGGAATAATGCTCCATTGCTGGCTGGGCCGTACTGCCCAGTAAGCAATGTATATCTAGAGGCTCCACATGTCGGTGCCTGTACAAAGTGATGATGAAAAGCACGACCAGCTGCTGCTAAAGCATCGATATTGGGCGAATGAATATATTCGGCCCCAAAAGACCGCAGCTCAGGTCGTAGGTCATCGATACATATTAGTAGCACATTAGGCTGTTTTTTGATTGCGTTAGCTTCTTCGGCTGAGCTAACGGAATAACTGCTACTAAGGCAACAAAACAGAAGAAGAAAACATCGAAGCGATTGCATCACAACATGACCTTTTAATTCAATTGGGCATAAGAAGGTAAAACAAGCCATCGTTAAACAGGTGAAGAGCCATTAAGTGAAGGCTCCTGCCAGATACTTTGGCACTGGCAGGACAGCCGCAGGGATTACTTGGGTGTCGAAAAACCGGGAAGATTACCGACCATTCCAGCATTCGTTCGTTTGAGTTCAGCAATGGTGGCTGCCCGCATGGCCCTCAATCTGGAAAGATACTGGGGTTTCATAGCCAGATTCACCAATTCATCTGGGTCTGACTTCAAATCATAAAGTTCTTCAACTTCACCTTCGACCAAAGTACGAATGTACTTAAAGTCTCCCTCAGCGAGTGATATCCACCAGGGGACTTTTGCTGTCGCCAACAAAATATCATCGTCCGTCGGTACAACATCTGTTGCACTTCCATAATTCTGCCCGGTCATGACCGTCAACGTTGGATGTCGCCATTTCTTTTTTGGATTCTTGAGCACTGGGGCCAGATTATGACCGTGCATTTGCCATGGTAATGGCAGGCTCGCATAGTGAAAAAATGTCGGTGGCAAATCAACTCCTCCAACGGCCTCATCCACAACTCCACCCTCCTGAATCTTACCCGGATAGCTCATAATTAGTGGACCACGGATATTGGCATCATACGGTGCGATTTTCTGTTGGAATCCTTTTTGCCCCCAGGCAATTCCCTGATCCGCAGCGAACACGATCAAAGTATTCTCGTATTGCCCCGTCTCTTTCAATGTCTTAACCAATTTTCCAACAGCATCATCGATAGCTAGTACACCCTGTTGATATTGCCGAACCCAGTTCTGCAACGTGTTGCCGTGAATGGGAGCACTCTTTACGGTTCGTTGCTGAACTCCTGATTTCAATTCCGGCACACCATTTTTGTCTAAGCCCCATCGATCGCGAATTTGGACGTACTTTGGCTTATCAGCCCGATTGACACCGGTAAAGATATCTTGGGGAACAGGCACTTGTGCATCCGGATAGGCATCAAAATGTCGTTTGGCTGGAGTGAATGGTCCGTGGACTGCTCCATAACACAACCACAAATACCAAGGCTGCTCAACATCACGGTCGTCACCGCGAATGAATTGGGCAGCACGTTCCGTATACCAATCCGTGGTGTAACCTTGCACGCGAGTGCTTACCCCGTTGATTTCAACAATTTGGTCATCAAAGTAGTTGCCTGCATTATCAGGATGAGCGGGACGATTCCAAACAATCTGGTGATCCCAGTCACGACCATAACCATTATCAACACCGGTATGCCACTTGCCGATCTGTGCGGTTGTGTACCCATGCCGACGGAAAACACTCGGCCAAAAAGGAGTTTTCTCCGGGTCATAGGCACTGCCGGGATACACACCTTGCATCCTCATCGACTCCACACCGAACTGATGATAGCCGGTCAACTGGGTGGCGCGTGATGGCATACACCATGTCCCAATATAGGCCTGAGCAAATCGAACCCCCGTTGACGCTAACTGATCAATATTCGGGGTATTGACCCAGTCGTAAGCCTGGTCATAGCAACTCACAGTACGGTGCGATTGGTCATCCGTAAAAATGAAGAGAATATTTGGGCGTTCTTTAGCCTGGGCTGCGCTAACAAAACAACAACTCAATAACAGGCCAATGGCGAGGTAAATTCGGCTCATAGTACTACAAACAAATAGATGGAAGCTTATTCAAACTTCCATCTATTTTAACGTGTCATTGAGTTGCGTGAATGTTTGTTCCCACAAGATTAGTCAAGGAATGACTTCAACTTTTTCGATCGGAACGGTTGCTGTAGCTTCTGCACAGCCTTGTTCTCAATCTGCCGAATTCTTTCCCGGGTCACCTGAAAGATGCGTCCCACTTCTTCAAGCGTATAGCAGTAACCGTCACCAAGTCCGTATCGCAATTTTAGAATCTCGCGTTCTCGCCAGCTTAACACTTCCATCGCTTCCTTCAATTCTGTCGTTAGAGCATCGTGATTAGCTCGGGCGAGCGGATCAAATTCTCGATGATCATTGATGAAATCACCGAATTCATTTTCATCGCTATCACCTACGGTTTGATCAAGAGATAGCGGTTGCTTGAGCATCATCAGAATACACTGAGCGTCAGAGAGTTCCATACCTCCATGTTCTGCGACTTCTTCCGGTGAAGGATCTCGTCCGAGAATTTGCACCAATTCCTGACTTAAGTTTCGAACTCGTGTCATTACTTCGACCATATGAACTGGAACACGAATCGTTCGACTTTGATCAGCGACTGCCCGTGTAATCGCCTGACGGATCCACCACGTTGCATAAGTTGAGAATTTATATCCTCGTCGATATTCAAATTTCTCCACCGCTCGCATCAGACCAGTATTGCCTTCCTGAATCAAATCCAGAAAGGTGAGACCACGGTTACGATATTTCTTGGCAATGGACACAACAAGTCGCAGATTTCCGGCAGACAGCTTACGCTTTGCTTCGTCATATTGATCACGGAATAAGATCGTGTTGTCAACGCGGCGTGTGAGTGTGTTCGTGCTTTCCTGAGTTACTTTAATCAGATGAATCAATTCGGTCTTGAGTGCATCCGGATCTGTCCATGAATCAGCCGTTCCATCTTCTACGCATTCCAACTGCTGTTTCAGGGACACCATACGGTTCTGGATTTTACATAATTCTTTAAATGCTGGCTGTAACTTGTTCGTACGCAGATTCATCTCTTCAATCAGACGAACCGCTTTGTTGCGTCGAATCACCATCCGACGCCAGGCTTCATGACGTTTCTTCTTTGAATTCTTCTTATAAATCGCCTCACTAAAATCGCGGCGATTCAGCTTCAGCAATTCCTGGATCGTTTCCAGATTTGGCCCAAGTCGTTTGAGAACGGCTTCTTTACCAGAGGCATTCGTTACAGAGACTTCAATGGTACGGTCCAGGCGAAGCTTTCCATTGAGCACTTTATCAAGCATAGAAACCGCCGCTTGCAACATATAGTTGGTTGCCAACATCGTATTGCGGTAATCATACCGTGTCGCTTCGATTTCCTTAGCGTAACTTAGCTCTTCCTCTCGTGACAAAAGAGGGATTTCTCCCATCTGCATCAGATACATGCGAATGGGGTCATCAGTGATGTTGCGAGATTCACTGCGGGGGGTGGTTTCCTGCCGGGTCCCAACTACATTAGCTGCTGACTTGGAATCTTCTTCAAATACGTCTTTTTTGGTTGCTTGAATCACGAAGCGGTTCCTATCTACTCTTACTCTCTCAACGCCGAAGCGCAATGGCTGTGAATGAAACTTACGTTACTTATGCGATCAAAAGTCTCTTTTCTCAGAGCAAATTTAAATCTCGTGCAATTGAGAATGGGTCGTACGGATTAACGGGGTTGTTCCTACTCCCGAGGCGGGGCGCAAGCATCGTCAAGCATCATGCGGAAGGGAGTGGTAGGTTGATATCCTTAAAATCTGAAAGTACAACTGTAGCTATGATTACACTATTCTTATTTGGGGCAACCCTTAGTAGCTTTGTTGCCCTGCTGGTCATGGCTATCGCAGCACTTTGCAGGATTGGCCAAAACCATCCTGCCAGTTGCTTGATAAACAAACGTAGCCTCTATACAAGAAGCTGGATCTTATCCGCTATTTTTCTGGTAGCCGCCTACTTTGGCTATGGACTCTTTAGTTTGCCCGCCATTATGGGAATTGGGAGCTTCAGCTTAAAATTGACTCTCAGACAGACACTTTTGTTTAGTGTACTAACCGGAGTCTTGTTGATCTGTCTAAATATCCTGCTGGCACTGGCTATCTTATCTTTAGGTGGATATTTAGGTGGAGGCATGATATTACTCAATAAACTATCTACCTAGTTGTCAAGAACAACGATTGAAAGACTATTAGCTATGAATCTTCCCTCTTTTATTGCAAGTGCTACAGGGCAGGCGAACCTCTGGAAAGATCTGACGCATAGCGTTCCAACACTAGCAGCATTAGCTCAGTTAGCTTCCAATCGATTAGTAAATCCGACCAGTAATGAGATCGAGCTGTCTATTGAAGCCCGAACCATCCTGTCGATTACTCGGAAGCGAGGTGTAATCGAACTGAAGAGCAATAATACGGAATTTGAATCTGCTCAACGCATGCTAGCTGTTTACGTGGAACAGTCTGCAGACACCCATGTAATGTTCCGTAGTCGAACAGAACCAGAGATAACGGTTCGTTTTCTGGATGGTTTTCGTCAACTTTGCAATGCGGGCTTGGTAATGCATCAGGTTGGCGGAGAGTTCTCACTCACTTCTAAAGGGTTTGAACAAGCAAAGGGCATTCCTTCTGCTGAAGTATCGGAAGTTGCTGCGTTGGGTACGGTTCTAAGTTTCTAGAAAAGACCATCGTGGTTTGTTAGAGAATTCTCCCGAACTCTTTTTTCTCTTTTTTCGTATTTAATAGACCTTGGTGACCAAACGTGTCACACCTGACCACGATCATGTTTGTAGCTAAAGAACTGAGTGGTCTGATTCCATCTCAGATATGTACGTTCCTCCCAAACATTTGGGGTTTACTTGTAAAAAGGAGTTTTACAATGAGCGAAGTTGTTATCAATGAGATCCCAAAAGATGCATTAGTTTTCTGGAATCGTCAGTGGCTTGAATACTGCCAATGGATTGAATTCAAACAGGAATTAGAGCAGGAAGCACTCTGGTACTTCCATGACGCTCATCACGGGCCGGGTAAACCTCGCTAGTCAAAACCGCAATTTGGAGAATGGGTAGATTAGATATCCCTGGCTAGCTAATCTTAGCCGTCCTACTAGTTTTTCTATTCGCTTTGTAGTTGTTTCCTATCTCATGCGTAAGTCCTAGTCGTTTGTGATTCATATTGAATCAAAATCGCTATTCGGAATACATTGAAGGGCTGAAGGTGTCTTAATTTTTTGCTTCACGGATGAAGCTCAAAGCATCTATGTCTATCTATATAGTTCTCTACGACTATGTAAATAGACCAACAGTTCATTTTGGAAATGGCTTGAGCCGACAAAGCGATGGAAAAGCTGAAATACCGAGCGGATATAGATGGCCTGAGAGCCATTGCTGTCATTGGGGTATTATTATTCCATGCTGGCATCAGCTTCACCGGAGGATTTGTTGGGGTTGATATATTCTTCGTCATTTCTGGTTTTTTAATTACCAACCTTATTCTTGAGGCTCAACGGAACAATCGATTTTCGATTCGAGTATTCCTCGGTCGACGTGTCCGCAGACTAATGCCAGCTGCGTTGGTAATGACTACCAGCACACTGCTAGTAGGGTACTGGTGGCTGGTTCCTGACGACTATGACAAATTAGCCGAATCAGCTATCGCTCAGGTAGCTTTAGTTTCTAATATTTACTTTGCCAATTCCTTCAATTACTTTGCCGGTCCAGCAGAATTAGTACCTTTATTACATACCTGGTCACTGGCTCTGGAAGAACAGTTTTACCTATTCTTCCCTCTGCTACTAATCTTCTGCCGTCACTGCTCGCCCAAAAAACTATTTATCATTTTGGCTTCCCTCGCAGTTCTCTCCTTTGGCTTGAACTTGTGGGTCATGAACATCGATCCAACAAAAGCATTCTTTCTGTTACCAATGCGAGCCTGGGAATTACTCCTGGGAGCTCTGCTCGTTTTTGTCCCCAAACTAAAGCCGGCACAAAGATCGTTAGCTGAGTGGGGTTCCTACCTATCATTAACGGGTATCCTATTTACGTTCTTTGCCTACAGCAAAGAAACCGTCTTTCCGGGCATTGCGGCCCTTTGGCCATGTCTCGCCACGGTTGGTCTGATTTACTTTAACTCAGGTCACCAATTCAAAACCAGAATCTCACGAATTCTGGAAGTACCAACTCTGACCTACATAGGAAAAATTTCATACTCCCTCTATCTGTGGCACTGGCCAATCATGGTCTACCTCAGATACATAAACCGTTTCGAGCTGGGAACCTCTGTTGCCCTGCTTGGATTAGCATTAAGTTTCTTAGCGGGCGCAATTTCATATCACTTTATTGAAACTCCGTTCAGACTAGGCCATCTGCTCCCGAACCAGAAACGATTGATTCTGACATCTAGTACATTTTCTATACTGATTCTTGCTACCGGCGCTGGGATTTCAGAATGGGACGGCCTACCAAAACGTTGGGGGGATAAGGTTACTTCCATTCTTAAGACCGCCAAGTCCCCGGTCCGCTACCTGCGCAACTCAGTTTGGGATCCGCAATTGGATCAGTTGCCATCCATTGGTAGCTCACAAATTCTTTCCGGTCATCCCCGCCTGTTAGTATGGGGCGATAGCCATGCCATGGTAATGGGAGATGTATGTAGTCGACTGGCAAAGCAACATGACATTAGCGGTTTTATTGCTACGCGCGGAGGCACGATGCCTGTCCTAGATACTTACCGAGCCTACGACCGTGACGACACACTCATTTGGCACGAAGGGGTACTCGACTTCATTCGCCGTAAAAAGATCACTCATGTCATCATGGCTGCCCGTTGGTCCGACAATATCGAAGGCAATGCGACAGGTCTTAACAAATTCCTGATAACGGATGATCAGACTTCAGAAATCAACAAGGCCTCGGCTCAACAAGCATTCCAACGGAATTTGATCAATACGTTGCAACAACTAAATAAGCTGGGAGTCCGAGTTTGGCTTATGGAACAAGTGCCACTTCAACAGCACGATCCAATCTATGAGATTGTTACCGCCTTACGAACGAACCAACCAACTCCTCTTGGTGTCTCTGAGAAAAAGCATGCTCAGCGACAAATCAATGTAAGAAGGATTCTTCGGAGTCTAAAGTTACCGAATGTGACTGTATTCGATCCAGCTTCCACAATCTTCACGAATAACGGTTACGCACGGCTCATAGAAGACAACACACTTTTCTATACTGATCACGATCATCTCTCGCATGCCGGAGCGGAACGATTCATCCGCCCGCTGCTCGAGCCCATCTTTGAAGAAATGGTCGAACACCAGTAGCGACTGGCGGATACATCGGGTAATAATGCAAACCAAATCCCCCCCAAATCGGAACAAATTGGAGTGCCGAGCCAAACTTACTTCGCAGCGCCGCCAAAATATTCATACCTATCAAAGACCTCCGTCTTTAAATGAATGCTGCGAGGATCATCTGTTTGCTTCATCCAACGAATGACACTGGACTTGAGCTCCCGTTCCACTCGACGGTACGCCCGGTGTCCAGATACATTACTCACCTGCCATGGGTCGCTGCGCAAATCATACAGCTCATACTCGGGCCTCTTTCCCACAGCAAGCTCTCTAAAGACAGCAAGATCGGCGTCATCAGTGCCGTCCAGAAGCAATGATTTGATATGTGAGTTGTCTATATCTCCAAAGGGTCCTACAGCCCAGTGTGTTTCCGGATCGCCAGCTGGATACAACTCCGGTCTAATATTCCAAATCCACAGGTAATCCCGAGTCCGAATCGCACGACATGGATAACAGGCATCACTCTGACGTACGTTGGCATGACGCTCACGTTCCAAAAACACTTCATTTCGATGCCTGGCCGATGCTCCGGTAAGTACCTCAGCAAAACTAGTTCCCGTCATGGGCTTTGTCGAAAGCCCCAGCAAATCGAATAATGTTGGGGCAACATCTTCAAAACTAATAAATGTCGTACTCTCAATACCTGCTTTGATCTTTCCAGGCCATTGAATTGCGAATGGTACGTGAGTTCCCCAATCGTAAACATTGGCTAAGCCGCGAGGCATCTGCCAACCGTTATCTCCCAACATCAGAATAATCGTGTTTTCATATTTACCTGTTTCCTTCAACAACTCGATAATTCTACCGCACTCTGTATCGAACTTTTGAACCTCAGCATAGTAATCAACAATCTCCCCGCGCACAGTCGGATGATCCGGCAAATAGCCCGGAACTTCAACTCGCTCATGGACTAAGCCGGCATAATGTTGTTGTTCCGCTTTCCAGGGCCGATGGGGATCGTGAGATCCAAACCAAAAACAAAAGGGGTGATCTCCAACATCACTTAGGAACTTTTCAAACGACTCCGACTTATAACCGGCAGGGTTTGGGTTCCCAAAAGTGTGTCTCTCCCCCAGGTACCTCCCCGGCCCCCACCCTTTAATGGTGTAGCCAACTTTATAATCCTCTGCTTCCTTGAGCGCCAATGGAAACGTCCATTGTTCATCGGGAAAATACCCCCAAAGATTAGCTGCGTCCTGCAATTGATGTGAAACTCGACCGGTGAGTAACACAGCACGGGAAGGAGAGCACGACGGCACTTGGCAAAACGCATTTGTAAAGAACACTCCCTGCCGTGCAATGGCATCAAATGTCGGAGTCTTCACCGACTTATCTCCCATGACTGAGGCGTGAGGTGCAGCCCAATTATCCGCCAGCAAAAGTAAAATATTTGGCTTTTTCTGTTCTGCGTTGACAACCGAAGAAAAAAATATACTCAGGAAGATCAGGCCAAGCAGCGTTGTTTTCTTACTAGGAAAGATGAGCATCGAGTCGTCCGGCAAAAAATAACATGAAAGGTTTGTTCCATGATACACTCAACGGTACAACCCAGCTTCAAAAATGACCGATTAACGCTTGCTAAAGGGATCTCCTATGCGTCGCTTCGCATTTTCGATATTCACACTTCTTTTCTTCTTCGCCACTTTGCAGCAAGTACAGGCTCAGACATTGGATTTACCGCAAGCAGCAAGAATCGCTGTCATCGGGAATAATCTGGCCGATCGGATGCAGCATCAGGGTTGGCTGGAGTCTTATATTCAGGCGATATACCCGAAACACAAAGTCTCTTTCAGACACTTGGGATTCACCGGCGATGAAATCAACGTACGCCCTCGTTCCAACAACTTTGGTTCTGCTGATCAATGGCTTACCAAGGTTCAGGCTGATGTCGTATTCTGTTTCTTCGGATACAACGAAGCACTCAAGGGACCGGATTACCTCCCGGCCTTGAAACAAAATCTGGCGACGATGATCGATGGAATGCTGGAACAACGCTACAACGGTGAATCCGCCCCTAGGGTGGTTATCTTCTCACCGATCGCTCACGAAGACCATAAAAGCCCTCACCTTCCGAATGGTGAGGCAAACAATCAAAACCTGGCGGCCGCCACCACTATCATGTCCGAAGTGTGTAATGCAAAGGACGTGCACTTCGTCGACATTTTTACCCCTTCTATTTCTCTGTATAACACGGCGGACAAACCACTAACGCTTAATGGTGTCCACCTGCTTGACCACGGAGCGGATGCGGTTGCTAAAGTCATCATCGAGAGACTGTTTGGTGTGAATGCCTCCCAAATGGCGAAGCGTTCGCATATCGAACGCATTCGGGAAGCTGTACTGGAACGCAATTACTACTGGTTTAGCCGCTATCGAGTTGTCGACGGGTACAACGTCTACGGTGGCCGCTCCACATTAAACTGGTTTGGTCAGTCCAACGCTGATGTGATGAAACGAGAAATGGAGATCTTCGATGGCATGACAAGCAACCGCGATGAGCTGATTTGGGCATACGCCAATGGTAATGACTTTACCGTTAAAGACGATAACCTTCCCGATGAATTGGCCGTTAAAACAAACAAGCCCGGATCGCTGGCTGGTGGAGTTCACCCTTATCTAAAAGGTGCAGACGCAATTAGTAAAATGACCATCGCTAAGGGAATGAAGGTTAACCTGTTTGCTTCAGAGGCTGAATTTCCGGAACTTATCAACCCAGTCCAAATGTGCGTGGATCCCAATGGCGTGCTTTATGCCTCTGTTTGGCCATCGTACCCGCACTGGAATCCAAGGCAGCCGCGGACTGACCGTATCCTTGCCTTTCCTGACCACGACGCGGATGGAAAGGCTGATGAGTGTGTTGTCTTTGCAGACAAGCTCAACAGCATTACGGGAATCGAGTTTTGGGGAGGGGGAATGCTAGTTGCCGCACCCCCTGAAATTTGGTTTCTCAAAGATACTGACGGAGACATGATGGCCGATGAAAAAATCCGTATGTTGCAGGGAGTTTCCAGCGCAGACACTCACCATAGTGCCAATGCATTTGTCATCGGACCCGATGGTGGGCTGTATTGGAGTCGTGGGATCTTCAACGTCGCCAACATGGAAACCCCAACGCAAACTTATCGCTCGACTGCCTCCGGAGTCTATCGATTCGACCCTCGAACCTTTGAAATGGATTTCATCTTCCCGATTGGACCGAACCCACATGGTGATGTCTTTGATCAATGGGGCTTCCAATTCGCTAACGATGGAACAGGCGGCACCGGCAGTTACGTCAATATTGGGAAAGGGATGGGAAATAAACCGTGGTTTAAGAAGCGAGTGCGGCCAGTCGCAGCGACCGGTATCCTTTCAAGCAGTCACTTCCCTAAAGCCAACAACGGCAATTTTTTGATCTGTAATGTGATTGGGTTCCAGGGCGTCTTGCAACACGAAGTAAAATACGACGGTGCTGAGATCACGGCTGAAGAAATCGAGCCTATCCTCTATTCCTCGGATCCCACGTTCCGACCATCTGACATTGAAGTTGGAGGCGATGGAGCGTTGTATGTATCAGACTGGAGTAACGCATTAATTGGACACATGCAACATAATATGCGGGATCCTAACCGCGACGCACAACATGGTCGAATTTATCGAGTCACTTATGAAGGTCGCCCTTTAGTAAAGCACCCACAGATGATTGGAGCGCCTGTTGCGGACATCCTTCCATCTTTTCTTCTACCTGACAATGGAATTCGATATCGCGCTCGACTTGAGCTAAGTGGCCGTGATGCCAAAACAACATTAGCTGCGGTTGTTAAATGGGCCGATACGCTCAACCCGGCCGATTCGGTCCAAGCGCAGGCATTACTTGAATGCCTCTGGGTTTTTGAAGAACAACGTGTAGCCAATATAAAACTACTCCAACGAGTCTTTGAAGCTCCCGACGGACGTCATCGCGCTGCCGCCATTCGAACGCTCGGACACTGGGCAGGAAAAATCGATGGCTGGGAAGAACTACTTAAAAAAGCAGCGCGGGACGAATCTGGTTTAGTAAGAGCTGAAGTTGCCAAAGCGGCAGTAGAGCTTCAGGGGTTAGCCGCTGCAGAAGCTATATTTGAAGTAGCAGTACGTCCGATGGATTCTGAATTAACCACCGTACTTGCTTATGCAACTAAGAGCCTGAATGTTGATGCGATTGTGAATGATGCAATCGCCAACAACAAACCACTTTCACAGGCCGCTCAGCTTTATGTACTTCGAAATGCAAGTATCGGAGACCTGATGAAACTCGCCCCCACCGAAGCCGTTTACCTGGCCATCATTTCGCGAGAAAACGCCAATGTCGAGCAACTTTCAACAGCCATTGTTGGTTTGTCCAAACTACAAAAAACAGCCCCGGCTGGATTGATTGTTGAACTGCTCGATGAACGCGATGCTCAAAGCCAGGCTGGGATTTCAGGACTTGGCAGATTGCTTACATTGCAACCAGCCGAGCAGTTGGCTCCCCACGCCGATACCATTGAAAAACTGGCTGTTCAGGGGCAAGCAACTGATACTCGTCGATATGCCTTTGCTGCCTGGATTGCTGCCGACGGAACTGGTGATGACGCCTACCTAGCAGCCACACGCAATAAAGAACAACTTCGGGATTTCCTTTCCGCTATTCCAGTCATTCAGGATGAAGGAGTACGAAGCAATCTGTACTCCAAGGTGCTGCCTCTTGTTTCTGCTTTACCAACTCAATTGGAAGCGGAAAGTGGAGCCTCACTTGCACAACCAGGCATCCATGTCGATTTCTATCAGCCTTCGATTGGAAATGTCGATATCAACAACTTGAACAAGTTAACGCCCAAGGAAAGTGGAATTGCCGATCATATCGGGTTCGATGTACCGCAAAGAAAAGCAGATGATGCGTTCGCATTGAAGTTCAGTGGATATATCCGAGTCGACCAACCTGGACGCTACACCTTTCATATTTCATCTGATGATGGCTCGCGGGTGTATATTAACGAGACGGAGTTAATCAATAATGATGGTCTGCATGGCCCTATATTGAAAGCTGCCGCGATCGACTTAGCAGCAGGCAGTCATAAACTGGATGTGACTTACTTTGACAACGGTGGTGGAGACTTCCTCTCATTTGAGTGGTCTGGCCCAGGCATCAACAAACAGCCGATACCTAAAAATCGCCTATCCGTCACATCAGCAGAAACAATACACGACTTTGCGATCCACTCCCTTGCTTCTATTCCGGGCCATGAAGAAGAGAAGTTCGATGCACTTATTAATCGTTTGAAGGCCGGACGACAACGTACTTCATCGATCAACGCGCTGAGCCTCATTCCATCTGACAAGTGGCCTAAGCAACAACTACAGCCACTTGCCGACAACCTGATTGCTTATCTAACTGAATTGCCTGCTGCTTATCGTACGAGTGACAATGCGACTCAGGCAATTCACTTAACCAAAGCTGTCGCCGGGAAATTGCCTGAAGTTGAGCAAAAAGCCATCGAGAATCGTCTCGAAAATCTGGATGTCCGTGTGATTGCTATCGGCACCGTTGCCCATCGTATGATTTATGACAAAGAGCACGTGGCTATCCAGACTGGCAAGACGGTTGAATTCAGATTTTCAAATACTGACAGCATGCCACATAATTTTGTTATCACGCTACCCGGTGCGATGCAGGAGATCGGAGAAATGGCGGAGGCCACAGGCCGCGCCCCTGATGCAATGGCACGACATTACGTTCCCAAGAGTGACAAAGTTCTTCTTAGTAGCACTTTATTACAAACCAACCAGGTTGAAGCATTAATCTTCGAAGCTCCTCAGGAACCTGGTATTTATCCCTACGTTTGTACGTACCCGGGACACTGGCGTCGTATGTATGGAGCATTGTACGTCGTGGCTGACCTCGAACAGTACAATTTGGATCCCGAGGCTTATCTGGCAGATAACAAATTGGAATACCAGGATGATCTACTAAAACTCAGCAGTCGAGGACGTGAATGGAAAATCGAGGAATTGCTGGCGGATGTAAACCCCTTACCCATGGGGAGGAATTACGAAGTTGGTCGCGAACTATTCAAAGTTGCCAGTTGTGCCTCTTGTCACAAACTAGGTGATCAGGGACGGGATTTTGGACCCGAACTGGCCAAGATAGAACCCAAGTTCTTTAACACTGCTCATGTACTTGAATCCATTATCGATCCATCGAAGAAGATTGCTGAGAAATATCAATCGTATTCATACCTACTTGTATCCGGCAAACAATTGACCGGAATGGTCATCAAAGAAACACCCGATGAGTTGCATATCGTTGTTGATCCATTAGCGAAAGATAAAGCAACCGTTATTATCAAGGATGATATCGACGCTCAAAAACAATCAACCGTGTCGCTGATGCCTAAGGGGCTGCTCGATAAGTTATCGCGAGAAGAGATCCTGGATCTCATCGCATATATCATGGCCAAAGGCGACAAGAAACATAAGATGTATATGCATGAACATCACGATCACTAAATCACTTTGTTGCCTTTGTAGCATTCTATTCACTGCGTTCGAAGCCCGAGCTGACTGGCCTCAGGCTAGCGGCCCAAACTACAACTATGTTGTGCAGGGGCAGGCTGCTACGTCCTTTAGTGGAGCGCGTGGTACTAACATTCGCTGGCGCGCCAAGCTTCCCAATACCGGCCAGGGGACACCCGTCGTATATGGCAACCGTATCTTTGTGCAATGTCACGAGCCAATCACGGCAGATACAGAAATGAGCTCTCTCACGATCGGACTCTGTTTCGATACGGAGACTGGGAAAGAACTTTGGCGACGAAAGTTACCTGCAGCACGTACAACCGATCTATCCAGTCTTTTCAGCGACAACACTGCCGCTTCAGCAATTGTTACAAAAGATGTGGTTGCATTTGTGAATGTTGGCGGGCGTATTTCAGTGTTCGACCATGAAGGAAACCAACAATGGACCTATGAATGGGTACCGTTTGGCCGACATCATTCCAGACAACATGAACCATTTGTCTTCGCGAATCAAATCATCCTCGTAAAAACGATCAAAAACGGACTACCTATTTCTGCTACAACCAAAGGCGGCTCACACCCCTTGGGACGTAGTAAACAGTTTTGGACTCATCTGCATGCATTCGATCTCAAGACCGGAAAGATCAATTGGATCGCTGAAACCGGGACTGGTTGTCACGCTGCTTCAACATTTGGATATTCCAAATTGAATAAACCTGTGATTATGACCGGTCGCGGCGGTGGACATCAGCCACCTGAAGAACCATTCGGAATGTCGCGTATAAACGCTCTGGATGGTTCCACCGACTGGGACAGTGGTATACAAGGTTATCCTTCAGCTCAAAACGTCACGTTTAATAAGAGCGGAGTCTATGGATTTGTAGGCCAGAATCACGTTGTGTTAGACCCCGCGAACGGACTCGAACTCAAACGAGTGTCACTAACCGACAACGTAAGGATCACATCAGGCTATCCCAACTATGAATCCTTGGCAGGCCAACCATTCCAGCCTGCAAAAAAAGCCATTACCTATCAAACAAATATCGTTGTTGGTCATTACCACTACTTTCTCTCACATAAAGCCGGATTCATTGGTCGGATCAATTTAAACACGGATGTTGTGGAGTACTTACAGGTGCCGCTGCAAGTGGTAAGGAACATCAACAACAAAGAGACTCAGATACTTCACCAGAAGACGATTCCGAACGACATGAAGAATGCTGATGGCTTTCTTGCAACTCAGGACAAACGAAATGCCGGTAGTGGCTGGGGACATGTTTCAGCGGCAAGCCCAACGGTTGTCGGGCAATATATGTATCTTCCGACGATGGTCGGTACGGTTTATGTCCTCAAATGGAACCTCGAAAAGCTAGATGACCAATCTTTAGTGTCTATCAGCGACCTAGGGTCTGCTGGAAAAACATGGACACTCTCAAGTCTTGCACATTCCCAAGGACGGCTATACGCTCGCACCCTGAAAGAACTTATTTGTATTGAAACGGAATAAGACCTTCGGATGTTGAGATCTAAATTATTATTGCTCGCCATATGCCTGCTTTCGTTGACGGAAACCAATTCCTCCGCCGCCACCAAAAACATCGCGATAGCGGCAAAGAATGTCAAAGTCTTACCCGGCTTCAAAGTAGACATCATTGCCTCCTTCCCCAAAGAGCTCGCTTCGATTGTCAGTCTTACCGTCGACCATCAGGGACATCTTCTTGCCGGCAGTCAAAATGACAAGTTGTTCAGAATCATTCCTGGTGATTTGAATCAAATTCCGTGTGTGAGCAACATTCAACAAATCCCGACTCCACTTGGGGGTGCTCACGGACTACTGTATGCCTTCGAGCATCTCTACGTCGTCAAAACGGATGGAGACGGAGAGCGTGGAGTCTATCGTCTTAAAGACACAGATAAAAAAGGGTTATTTGCCGATCCTGAGTTGATTGTGCCAATCCCCGGAAAGGGTGAACATGGCGCTCACGGTTTAGTCGCAGGGCCTCTAGGCCGATGGATTTATCTGATCGCCGGAAACGGTACGGGGACTCCCAATAACATCCAGCGAGATCTGCCTGCTTCTGTCAAGCCAACAGATTCCTTCAGCACGCCCGCCCGACAGGGTTGGGTAATACGTTTTTCACCTGATGGAAAAAACCGAGAACTGTTCTGTCAGGGATTACGCAATTCTTATGATCTTGCATTCAATCCGAATGGCGACCTGTTCACATTCGACTCGGACAACGAAGGATTTATGGGATTACCTTGGTATCGTCCGACGAATGTCTATCACCTGATTAGTGGAGCAGATTACGGGTGGCGTCAAAGTCCTGCGAACTTAATGCCTTACTACCCAGACACACTGCCTCCCACATTGGAAATCGGCCCGGGCTCACCGACGGGTGTGATCTTCGGAACGCGGACGCACTTCCCCGCCAAATATCAAAACGCATTCTATGTCTGTGACTGGAGCTATGGACGCATTTATGCTGTTCATTTGAAACAAAATGACGCCACCTATTCCGGAACGTGGGAATTCTTTGCCAGTGGAACCCCATTGGCTGTGACCGATATTGTCGTCGGCCATGATGGAGCACTTTATTTTGCGACCGGTGGGCGGGGGAACCAATCCAACATCTATCGAATCACCCATAAAGTGCAGAAGCCATTTGTGGTGCAACCGGGCATCACCAGGCTTGCCCGACAAAGGCAGAGACTCAGTGCGCTGAATCGCAGCCCGGCAATCATTGACTACCGTTCTCTGGCACCGTCACTCCGCTCCAGTGACCGAACGATTCGTTATGCCGCACGAACCGCTCTTGAACACCAGCCACTTAAACTCTGGTCGGATTACGTCTTTGTCGAGAGTGAAAAAACAGCACTTCTTGAAGGGCTAACCGCTCTGGCCCGACAGGCCCCAGCCAGTTTTCAAGAACGCACTTACCAAAAACTCACATCACTAAAGTGGCGTGAACTGTCAGAGGAACAGCGTCTAGCAAGTTTGAGGATTTTTTCGATTCTTATTGAACGGCATGGGTTACCCACAGAAACTGACCATCCCAAGGTGCTGGCCTATTTGAATCCTCTATTCCCTGCAGAATTAAATAATATCAATAAAGAACTAGCTCTACTTCTTAGCGAGTTTCAACCTGATGGTTTTACCCAACGTACGTTGGACTCGATTACCAAAGCGGAATCTCTGATGACGCAATTCCATTTCCTTTCCATACTGATGGAGACGGGAAACTATGATTTCACTGAAGGTCAGAAAGAACAGTTAACGCGGGCCATTAATCCTTATGAATTGCGGGCAGTAGCCTTCCGAAAGTATCGGGCGCAAAGTGAAGAGCTACAAACTCTCATTCGTACACTTGGCTTACCTGAAGTCGAGGACTCTCTACCAAGTCTACCCGTCGTGCAACAATGGAAAATAGAAGAACTCGTTCCTCTGACTAACCCGGACAATCTTAAGATAGCCGATATTACAAACGGTAAAGCGGCCTTTCGAAAAGTACGTTGTGACAATTGCCATCGCATTGGCAATTCCGGCGGTGTCCTGGGGCCGAGTCTGAATGGTATCGCCGGCCGTTATTCAGCCACCACCCTACTGGAACATATTGTTAAACCAAGCATCGTTATTTCAGATCAGTATCAGGCTAATATTTTTGTCTTAAACGACGGGCGGAAGATCACAGGCCAAATCGTCAATCTTTCTAACGGCAGGTATTCCATTCGCACAGATCCGTTTCGGCCATTTGCCCGAACCGATATCCCTGCAACCGACATCGAAGAAGTCATCCCCTCCAAAACTTCCCTGATGCCGGCAGGATTATTAAATCCACTTACCAAAAACGAAGTGAGAGACTTGTTAGGCTATTTGCTCAATCCCCAATAACCCCAAATCATTCCGAATAGATTTGAACTTCGTTCAGGCCACCGCCCAATCCCCAGTATGAATCGATATAGATTCTTACTTTACGAGCTTGGACAGCGTTAAACCTTGTGGACTGCCAGCCATCTCCAAATGGCACCGGCACGCCTGGCTCCAACATTCCTGCAAAGGTCTCACTATACTTTCCGAAGTGTTCGGGGTATTTGAAGGCTGCCTTAAACGGACGATCAAATACTTTACCAAACCTTTTACTCTGAGTGACAATGACTTTCCCAGCAGCATCGCGCAATTCGATCCGGTAGTCGATCGTAGCAAAATCATTTAAGCCAGCGTTTGCAGTGTTGAGAACCCGGACTTCTGAAACCTGTTTGTCTTTTTTCCATTCATACTCGATCCACCCCTGTTTCTGGTAAGGCAACAACCAGTAGGTTGGGGAAACGTAAAAAGGAAAGGTTGCCATTTGGTCGCTGACAAGCGGATGCTTCCCGGGACCGTAACCGCCGAGTGTCGCTGTTGCAATTGGTCGTTGCGTATAATCTAACTTGCCATCCAGAGGATACTCGGATGTCTTATTATCAATTGTCAGGTAGGGTGAAAAGCGAACCGCCCTACTCCCGGATGCTGTAACTCGTGCTTCCCGGGCAAGATTCAACGCGAGTGATTCATCCCGACTGGCTAACTGCGCATCCAGAACAGATGCCAATCCCTGACGCAATTGCTGCTGACTGGAGATCGAGTTACTTTCCAGCCTCGTTGCCGTTGGGTCAGATCTGAAACGAAGATTTGCATCAGCAATCTGAATACCATTACCGAGAGGGTAAGTCTTGCCAAACATGGTTAACTCAGTCGCTCCGTCGACGGATGCACGAACATGAGAAATCTGGCCGACACTATTCATATTCAAAGCCAGATCGAGAGGCCCGGAGTTCTTAAATATTTCCTGCCCCTCCAACGCAAGGTAGGCTGCCTTCCGCATATAGATTTGTTCGATTGTTTCATCATCCCGAATCCTGAACCAGGCAAATTCCGCTGCTACCGTTCCCCATTGAAAGGTGATCGGTTTTCGAGCATCGACGACAATCCAATCCGCCTCAAACTCACCTCTTGGAATCTTAATCACCGTGGCTTCCCCTATCCTCTCGACCTCGGCTTGAACTAATTCAGCGGACTTTTCAAGTGGATTTAACAGTGCTACAAATGTCTGACTCGTTGTCGCAGGTACGCTCCCAAGGGGTTCGATAGTGACAGGCCCCAATTGCAGAATCGAATCGTCATGGATATGGTTTGGTGGATGAGAATATTCAGCTGCCAACAATTCTCCACGAAGGGTTGCCACCTCCCTTCCTTCCGGCACTGAGAAATATACGTAGTCTGTGCTGATCCAGTCCGTTGTTTTAGTCATTGAGCGATTATCTCTCAGACTTAAGGGGTCTGGAATATTGTACAACTCACTACACTTCACAATGACGTTTCCTTCAGCGTCCAATAACGTAAAGGGAATTTTCCAGGCGAGGTTTTCATAAACCGCAAGATCATCTTTCTTGTATTGGACACTCATGCGATAGCGATGGCCGGCTTTCAGCGAGACCGTTGATTGAAATTGATTTAAACTAACACCCTGTTTCTCCACTAAGGCTGTCTTACCTTTGAGGTAATAAGCTGATTCCGGTAAGCCGTCTTCTAACTCACTCGGATAAACGAGTTTGCCTCTCCCACTCCACGCCTTAGGCGCAACCACAACAGGTTGTTCATTTGAACTCTTATATTTGCCTGCGATGGCCCGTAAAGTCAGCAAATTATGGTCATACATATATGAAACTTTTGGCTGGCCGGGAGCACTCTCAATTTCAAATTCAACTTCTTGCGGAATGAGCAATTGGATTCCCAGATCGGCATTTGGGCGTTTCAACCTTACATACCGATCGTTCACCCTTTCATAAACAGCGCCATTGACATTGTTGTTTGCAAACACGTGATTCCAGGTTTGCCATTGCCATCCATGAAACCTCGGATTCTCCTGTTGGACATGATCAATAAAAATAAAATAATCTCTGCCGGGCACGTCTTTGACATAGACAATATCACGGTCACGCCGCTGATAATGAGTCGGAAGGTTATCATGTCCTTTGGGTTTGTAGTACTGAATATTACTGGGAGCAACAGAAGAATGGATGATGGACAATTTTTCTCCCTCCCAACTACTACTTACCTTCATCGATGGAGCTAAGGGCTCTCCTTGCGTAACGATTCCCGTCTCAGCAGCCTGATAGCCATGCCACTTGTAGTGCCACGACATTCCGGATGATGTCCCCAATATCTCTCCTAATGATGAAAGGAAGATATCACCGTTAACGTACATATAAGTGTGCCCCATCCCGTAGCCACTGCGAAGCATACTCATGCGATCCGTGGTTTTGAACAAGTCCGTCGGCTTGGGGACGTTTGGTTGATAGACTTCCGGACGTGTCCATAACAACGTGATGATGTCGGAATGTCCTGTTTGGTGGGCGTTATGACTGGCAAACGAAAATTCTTTTTTACTATTCACACTGACCATCGACTGGTTGATGAAATAAGCCGCCGCCGACTTGGGATTGCGATAGGCAAAGTCATACCACCAGGCGCTGCCCGACGCGGAACCTGGAAGCTCAATGGGCTTTCCCGAGATCACTCCGGGGATTCCTTGATACGCTTTGCTAATCGGTTCCTTAAACATTCCGACAGGTGGTACAGTCGATTCGTGCATGATCGGGTAATAGGTGGCCTGTTCGAATCCGGGATGATTCCTCAAATCCACTCCCGTAGCGTTATTCAAACAAACAGCAGCGGTATACAGATTTTGCATGGAGACACTCCAATATCCAGGCATCCCGGCTTCGAGCCCCTGCCCTGCCCAACCGATGTCGTGAGCCAGCAACCAATGATAGGTTTGCAGAAAGCTCGAGAACCATCTTTGAGCATCCGGATAATCCCTTCCTAATGCCAAGCATCCAATCATCGCTCCCGAAAAAACATTATTCCCCTGATTCTTACTTCTTAAATGATGAAGGCCCATCGCTGGTGTATGCAAAACCAAACGATAATATGGTTCAACGACTTTTTCGGCAAGGATATCGCGTACTTGCTGACGCTGAGCATCCGTTAAGGCCGACCAGATAAAGTCGACCGTAAATGCGCTGTTACGAGCGTACATCCCAGCATGAATCTGTGGCATGGATGCACCACTCCATGTAAACCAGCCCCAGCGATTCACCCGGGCAGCGGTTACAAGAACGTCAAAGGCTGTGGCTGCATATTGTTTTTCACCTGTCATCAAATAAACAAAAGCAGCAGAGGTCATACGTGTTTGCATGTTAAGAGCAAGTAATTTCGCTAGCTCACGAGTGCCCTCATCTTTCGTGACAGCATCAAATTCGATGGTTAGATCGAGAATTTTTTCAAGACGGCCATCCATTTGAATTTTGTCTTGAGGCCAAGCGGCTACCAATTCATCTGCTCGAGCTTTGATTGCCTTGTACTGACCAGCCCAGGGCTCCTGAGCAATTTTCGCGCGAATCGATGCCATTTCCTGAGATTTAATCAACAGCCCCATTCCGGGTTCAGGCAGTTGCTGAGCCCCACAAGAAATGCAGAGACTCAGGATGAGGACGGCTACCGTTGTTAGCCGCCTGAGCAGTGAGAAATATCGTCGAAGCATAGGATGGATGTGCTCGAACTCATGAAAGATTCAATACAAATTCGTGTTCGATTATATCATGCCGTCTCGTCGACTTCGCTTCATTTGTTACTGCCGGCATCAGATGCCTTTCTACCTAAGAAACCCCGTTTATAATAAGAGCCGTGATCGACAATTCCCTTTCCGCAATAGAGCCTAAAATGCCACGAAAATTCTTTGCCTTGCTGGTGCTGTTTCTCTCTTCTCTCGCTACCTATGGTGATGATCGCCCCAACATCCTACTCATTATGGCTGATGACTTAGGATTCTCGGATATCGGTTGTTATGGCTCAGAAATCTCCACTCCCAACCTAGACAAATTAGCAAACAACGGGTTGCGATTTACTCAGTTTTATAATACTTCCAAATGCCATAGTTCACGAGTTTCACTGCTAACAGGTCTCTATTGCGATCAAGCAGGCGGAGAATCCCTGAGTCGTGGAGCCACTATCGCTGAAGTTTTGAAAGAGGCTGGATACTTTACAGCCATGTCGGGCAAGTGGCATCTAAGCAAACAACCTACAGACTTTGGTTTCGACCGTTATTGGGGACACTTGTCAGGAGCTACCAACTTCTTCGTCGGTGACGATACATTCCGATACAACGGCCAGAACTATGATGTCCCTGAAACGCTCAATGGACGGCCTTTCTATACAACGCATGCGATCGCCGACTTTGCCATCGAATTCATTAACGAAGGGCTGGATGCTAAACAGCCCTTTCTTATGTATCTTCCCTTTAACGCTCCACACTACCCTCTTCAGGCACCAGAAGCAGACGTAAAGCGTCACCTTGGAAACTATGACGATGGCTGGGACGAACTGAGAAAGACCCGCTTCACCAAACAACTTGAAATCGGTCTATTCCCAACAAGTACTAATTTGAGTCAACGTTCAGATCATGTCCCTGCCTGGGATTCACTCTCTGAAGAAGACAAAGAATGGGAAGCTAAGCGAATGGCAGTCTTCGCTGCCATGGTCGACCTGTTGGACCAGAATATTGGTCGTGTAATCGCGCATCTCGAAGAAAAAGAAATTTTAGACAATACATTGATTCTGTTTTGTAGTGACAATGGAGCATGTCCGTTTGAACGAACTCAGGGACGCTTCAAAGATCCATGGAATCCAGCATCATACTGGCTCTATGATGCGAGTTGGGCTAATGCTGGCAACACTCCATTTCGGCTCTACAAACAGAACCAACACGAAGGTGGTATCTGTTCACCGCTAATTGCTCACTGGCCTCAGGGTCTGCAAACCAAACCTGGAGAAATCACTACCCAGACAGCCCATCTGGTCGACTTCATGGCAACGTTTCTGGAAGTCGCTGACGCCCAGTATCCCCAACAAATCCGGGAGCGAAAGACGGACCCGCTTGTAGGGAAGTCACTGGTTCCTATTTTCAAAGGTGCCGAACGAGAAGGGCACGAGAATCTCTACTTTCATTTCGGAACGGACCGGGCATTACGTCAGGGATCATGGAAAATTGTATCTGCAAAGCTGGGGCGATGGGAACTTTACAATCTGGACAAAGACCGAACAGAAATGCACGATCTGGCCGCCAAACATCCTCAACGCGTCAACGAGATGAAGGCAATCTGGTTCGATATTGCAGCGAATCAAGAACGTCTTAAAGGCAAACATCTGCTGCCGGTGAAGAAAACCATCACGAAATTAACATTTCGAAAGGACACCTCGAGTGGCGGGGTAAAGGATTAAGCCAACTATTGATCTGACGGTAACGGTGGCAAATAGTCGGCTCCCAAATTACGGGGAAGTGGTGTGACTTGATTAGCCTCTGCCCATCTATCCCATTTGGCAGCCAAAGTTCTAGCGAGAAGTGGATGCCGTTTCACCAGATCGCGTGACTCAATTCTGTCATGGGAAACATGATATAGTTCCCACGGTTGCCCCCGTGTCGCGACTAGCTTCCAGTTACCTTCACGCACGGCCCGACTTCCCTGATGCTCAAAGAATAAAGCTCGTTTATGCATGACGTCATCCGGCTTACCAGTCCGCCATAGGTCTACCAGACTAAGCCCAGGTAATTTCATTGTGGAATTCTCTTGCCATTGCTGCGGGTATTCTGCATTGGCTGCCTCCAGCATGGTCGGTACTAAATCGATGATATGAGCTGGGGTATCCAGCACTTTACCCTTAGGCAGCTTTCCGCCGGGCCAATGAACAATAGCAGGCATGGAAATGCCACCTTCATGGCTATAGTGTTTATACAAACGAAATGGAGTGTTGGACGCGTTAGACCATCCGGAGCCAATACTGTGATAGCTTTCAGCATTCCCCATCAACTCCAGTTGATCACCCCAATGCAGTTTATTATTCCTGCTGGACCAAACATCGAAGCCGAAAGGATCCCATTCATAGCAAGCACCATTATCGGAGATAAACACAATCAAGGTGTTTTCAAATTCACCGTTAGTTTTCAGATCATCGATCACTCGTCCGATATTGCGATCCATCTGATCAACCATTGCTGCGTAGATTGCCATTCGTCGAGCTAAATCCCCACGACGGTCACGTGGAAGGGAATCCCAGGCTGGATTGCGACGAGGTACGTTTTCACCCCAATCCCAGTAAAGACTACGTTTCGATAGCTGAGAATCTTTCGCAATAACACCTAATTTCTTCATGCGTTTCAAACGATCTTCACGAATGACATCCCATCCTGCGTGATACCGATCTTTGTACTTTTCGATATCTTCGGGCCATGCATGTAATGGAAAGTGCGGTGCATTGAAGGCCAGATATAAAAACCACGGCTTCTCCGGAGTCTCCCGCCCCATCTCCAAAAACTCTAACGCATGATCGGCGGTTGCATCGGTTGCGTGAAAAGAGCCCGGCTGATATTCAATGGGTTCATGATTTGGTGGAAAACGATCTAGCTGCGCGGGGTCAAAGTAGTGTCGGCCACTTTTAACGGTTCCATACGATTGTTCAAATCCATGCTTTGTCGGATCCGGAGTCCCCAGATGCCATTTACCTGCAAGAAACGTCCGATAACCTGAGGCTTGCATGAGTTGTCCGGAAGTCACTGCCTCAACGGCAAGGGAGCCGCGATACCCTGGCTGACCAATATCTTTAATCATGTGGCCTAAGCCAACGCGGTGAGGGTATTGCCCTGTTAGAATGCTCGCACGTGACGGACAGCAACGGCCCATATTATACATCTGGGTCATACGGATACCGTTATAGGCCAAAGCATCCAGATGCGGCGTGTTGATCTCACCACCATAACATCCCAAATCACTGTACCCCAAATCATCAGCAACAATGATCAAAATGTTTGGGCGTTCATCAGCCAGAACGGCTGATGCCATCATTAGTAAACAGAGTGTTTTCAAAATTTTCATTTTCACCGCTCACTTTACAGTCTAATTAAGATGTAGTACATCATCTGATTACCCACATTATCGCCCATAATTGAATCCCGGCTCAAGTCTCCCAAGCCAATCAACTCTTTGAACCTATTATTTTTATGACAAACCCCCATTCCCAACACTGGACATTCCTACACGTAAATGATAGTCACATGGGCTCTCCCCGATCCTATCGATTCCGACCTGCAATCAATAAGCGTTGGGCAGCCATTAAGGCACAGTTGGAAGGAGAACCGGCAGATTTTTTATTGCACGGTGGAGATCTGACAAGAGATGGACAAACACATTCCTTTGAACTTCGTCAGGCGGCAGAAGATTTACAGACGCTTCCGTTCCCGACGTATATCATTCCCGGCAACATGGATGTTGGAAATAAACATACGGCAGTCAACGGTGCCAAAAAACGTTGGGACCCACTTGGATTGGGATGGTATGATCCTGAATTGAATATGACGTCGGAACGGCTGAAACTCTTTGCTCAGATCTATGGCGAAATCAACTGGACTTTTATCCATAAAGATGTACGATTCAGCGGTTTCTATGCAGCGGTGGCTGGTTCAGGCTTGCCACAAGAACAGCAGTTTTGGAATTTCATGGAGTCGCTCCCTACTTTAGAGCCAACAAAACACCATGTTGCCATCATGCACTACTGGTTGTTCATGGAATTTCCCGACGAGCCAGACTGGGATCTCACCAACGAAGAAGAATATGATAATTGGTACTTTTCCATCTCCCCTCCTCACAGACAACGGATTTGGGAGATCCTTAAAAAGTCCAACGTAGAAATCTTGTTCTGTGGCCATGTACATACGGCTCGTCCAGTTCAGGAGGTCGATGGCATACGAGTTTACCGAACCCAGTCAGCCGGTAATACCGCTCAACTGACTGATCGATGGGATACGATTGATACCCGATTTGGTTACCACCGCTGCACAGTTGCTGAAGCCGGCATTGATATAAAATTCATTCCTGGTGATGACCAGTGTGACGAATTTGGAACGTACGGTCCTTTAGGACACCCCAAAGTCGAAGACCGGGACTACGGGGCGGCACAGCAACATCCTCCCATCCAACCGGATGAACTCGAGGCAAAGTGACTCAGGTTTAAGCCAACAGAGAGTCGACAATTTGACCGGGCTGTCCGTCGAGCAACGTTTGCTCACGCCCATTTTGTTTGAACGTCAGGGCCTCGGCATCCAGCCCGAACAGATGCAACAAAGTTCGGTGATAGTCAAAATGATTTACAACATCCTCGATTGCATTATGCCCAAACTCATCCGTTGCACCATAGGTTGCCCCGGCTTTAAATCCTCCGCCAGCGACCCACATACTAAATCCATAAGTATTGTGGTCCCGACCAAAATTGGCGACTCCTGTATCATTTTGGATCACTGGCAAGCGGCCCATTTCGCCTCCCCAGTGCACTACCGTCGAGTCAAGCAACCCACGTTGTTTCAAATCCTTCACCAATGCGGCCGCAGGAATATCTACTTTTTTGCAGGATGCCGGTAAGCGAGTCTGCAGTGATCCGTGATGATCCCAATATTGATTCTTGGTAAACAACTGGACAAAACGTACACCACGTTCGACTAGTCGCCTAGCGATGAGACAACGCTTCCCAAATTCATCCGTCTCTTTGACTCCGATCCCATACATATCATGTGTGGCCTGAGTTTCCTGACTGATATCGAGTGCTTCCCGAGCTGACGTCTGCATTTTGTAAGCCAGTTCATAATTCGCCATCCTTGCGGACAGCTCCAATTCACGCTCACGTTGTTGACGATGCTTTTCGTTCAAACCGCGAATCAAACTGAGAAAGTTCTCTTGCGATTTACCTGCGAACTGTCGGGGAGCATTGAGATTTAAGATTCTTGGTTCTATGGGACGAATCACCGTTCCCTGAAACAATGATGGCAACCAACCGTTGGACCAATTTAATACCCCTTCAACCGGAAGTCCCTGTGGATCCGTTAGCGAAACATAGGCGGGCAACTCATCGGTTTCCGCACCAAGAGCATACGTCAACCAACTTCCTAAAGCAGGACGTCCTTTTTGAGTTCGACCACTGTTCATGGCGTGAATAGACTGTCCGTGATTATTTACACCCGTATGCATCGAACGAATTACCAATACATCATCGACGATACCCGCCAATCCTGGCATTAATTCTGAAATCTCGGTACCACACTCTCCATGTTTAGAGAACTTGTATGGGCTTCCCATGATTCGAGAGCTTGCTTCAGCAGCATTATCATATTTGATTTTGCCAGGGAACTTCTCGAGATGCATTCTGTTCAGTATGGGCTTAGGATCCATTAGATCCATCTGGCTTGGGCCACCCTGCATAAACATAGAGATCATCGCTTTTGCTTTGGGCTCGTAATGAGTTTGCTTGGGTAACAAGTCATAGTTTTGCAGGCCCAGATTTGGCTTTACCGGTTCAGCCGAAGCCCGATTCTGCGCCAACCATGCAAGAGACAAGGGAATACTCCCCATTGCCACTTGGGATAAGAAGTGCCGACGATTTGATTGAGTTTGCTTATTTTTCATCATGATATTTTTCCAACTCTCGCCTCGACTTAGTCCACATATATGAACTGATTGGAAGCAAGCAATGCCTGACACAACATATCAAATGCTGTCTTTTCTGCCCCTGCAACTCCCAACTCGCTATCAGCTTCCAGCAGTTCCTGTTGTTGTGTTGCAAGGAATGCTAACAGTTCACTGAGTGTCTCATCCGATATTGGCTGCCCAAAGGCACGTTGCCAGGCGTATAAGATATGTTCCGATGGAGATTCACCACCATGCTGCCTTATGTGATTAGCAAACAAGGCAGAATACTTCACAATGAAATCACTATTCATCAACAATAACGCCTGGGGAGCAACATTTGAATCTGACCGACGGGTACAGTTCGGTGCGACCGATGGCACATCAAAAGTCTCGAGCACAGCTAACGGGCGACTTCGTCGGACCTGTACATAGATACTCCGTCGATGTTCATCGGCACCGATGCCATCACCTTTGATCGGTTTTCGCTCACCGTCCAGATTCTCTTTTCCCAGGACGATTTGACCAACTCCGTCTTCCCTCACAGGGACGGCTTCACCAAACATCGAGTTGTTCGATTCCCCACTTACAGCAATTACCGCATCTCTAACGATCTCCGACTCAAGACGCCGAACAGATTGGCGAGCGTAATATCGATTATCAGGATCGTTTTCATCCAGCTGCGGTGACCTACCAGACTGTTGCTGGTAGGTATAAGAGTTAAGAATCAAACGATGAATATGCTTGATATCCCAACCACTCTCGATAAACTCCCGAGAGAGCCAGTCCAGTAGATGAGGATGAGTTGGTCTCTCTCCCAGTTGTCCGAAATCACCTAACGAATTGACGAATGCTCGACCAAAGTGATGATACCAAATCCTATTCACCATCACGCGAGCCAACAAAGGATGCCGGTCACCAGTGAGATGACGAGCGTAAGCCAAACGACGCCCCGTCGTTGGTAAATCGGGATTGTTTTCGGGGATTACGACTGAGACTTTCGAACTTAAAATCTCCATCTCACCTGGCAAAGTCGGTTCTTCCGCCGGACTCGAGTGATTTCCTCGTTTGAATAAGTAAGTCAATGGCTGATGGTTTTCTGGTTCAGTCAGTGCTCGAATAAAATACTCACGTGGAATTTCTGCTCGTATCGCATCAATCACCTTTTGCAGATCATCCATCTCCTTTCTGGCGTCGGTGTTCCGACATATTTCTGCCGCTTCGCGGTAATCAGCAACCAACTTTGCTTCTTCGGCATTAAACTGTGACAAGGTATCAGCTGTGACCAGCAGTGGCTGATGCTTAGCAAGCCTTAACTTCTGCTCTGCATTACGTTGTTCCGATGCAACCTCGAGGACTTGTGCCAAAGCGGTACGAACTGCTTCATCTTCCAATCCTTCCAAATACTTTTGTTTTACATGAGCGATAGCATCCTGTTCGCGTTGTTCAGCGATGGCTTCAATATCATTGGAACGACGTGACCGCTGGCGACTATAGAGATAAAGAGAACCGGCGCTAATATTCTGAATATAGGGATGCTCTTTCAATAAAGCCGTTTGTTCTTCGGAACGTTCACTGGCGGTTGTTTGATAGGCTTTCCGAAGCGGCTCCTTTAATTCATCGGGAGCCTTTATCAATTCTTCGTAAAGCGTCCGATCGATGTGTTTATCGATCACTTTCTGACGTTCGTCGGTCGCTTCCTGAACTCGCACTTCGATCGTAGATTTTTCGACATTATCTTGCTCTGTATAAAGGCTGATTTGCCGTTGTGAGGGTGTCTGCCAAGATTGCCAATCCATCGCAGGAGCAAGAATGGCTCGTAGACGATAGTAGTCTTCCTGGCTGATGGGATCATAGCGGTGATTATGGCAGCGAGCACAACCAACGGTCATACCAAGCAGAGAGGTCGTCATGACATTAATGCTATCGGCAATCGCTTCGTTTCTGGCAACCATCTGATCAACGCCGCCACTACCGGTACCATCCGGTGCCATTCTCATGAAACCTGTGGCCGTCAGTTTCCGCCGAGCCTCTTCCGCCAGATTGTTGTAGGGCCTTTGTGTTAACTCATCGCCGGCAAGTTGCTCTCTTACAAATTGATCGTAAGGCATATTTTCATTGAAGGCACGAATGACATAATCACGATAGGCATAGGCCCACTCTCGTTCCGTGTCTGCGTCCGTATACCCTTCAGAATCTGCATATCCTGCAACATCTAACCAGTGACGCCCCCAGCGTTCTCCATATTGTGGAGATGCAAGCAAACGATCAACTAACTGTTCGTAGGCATCCGGGCTTTTGTCCTCGACGAATTGCTCGATCGCTTCGAACGTGGGGGGAAGTCCTAACAAATCAAAGGAAAGACGGCGAATTAAAGTTTCTCGAGGGGCTTTCTCGGTAAAATCCAAAAGCTTCGAACGCAATTTAGACAGGATAAAGTAATCCACCGGTGACGAGAGAGCACGACGAGTCTCCATCATCGGAATCTCTGGTTTGACAATCGGCTGAAATGCCCAAAACTGACTTTCCTCGTTGGTGAAATATTGCTCGGATATTGAGTCCGGCTCCGGACTGGCCGTTCTGGCACCCTGGTCAATCCATTTTCGAATCGTCTCGATTTCCAAACGCGATAAGTTTTTGTCCTCCGGTGGCATCTCACCCGATTCAATACGATTGAGCAAAAAGGAATCAACCGCCATACCTGCAACAACGGAAGGGCCTGAATCACCACCCTTCTTAATAAATTTAGCGAGCCGTAGATCCAGACTGGCTTCCTTCACACCTTCTTCACCGTGACAATGGAAACAATGCGCCTTCAGGATGGGACGCACATCCCGTTCGTAGAAGACATCGTCAGCTTGCACTGACGATGGCAAAAACATGCACAGACCTAAAAATAACAGCCTCGGGATCACAGAGATTGTCCTTTAATTAAGCAGCTAAATCATCTCTCACCATTTTATATAAAATAGGTGCTCCAATCATTAGTAATAATGACGTACTCTGGGAATTCCCTTCTTGCTCTGAAAGTACTCACTGATTTCACTACAATAAATGCAATTCCCTGTTGAACCAATGGAGTGGGAGCCTTCATCAATGCTAAAAACAATCACCAGTCTTATCGCCTGTATCGCCATCGTCTTGGGATGTTTGATGTCTCTGGCAAAAGAGGCCGACGTAAAAACACATTCCGTGGGAGATAAAGTTCCCAATTTTGAAGTCCGGACCCTGAAGGGAAGAAAAATCACTCTCAAAGACATCCAGTCTGACGAAAAAAAGAATACTAGTGGTGTGACAGTTCTTACATTCTGGTGTTCATTCTGTGGAAGTTGTCGAATGGTCGATAAACCACTAAGTGAACTTTCTCAAAAATACGAGGGGAAGGTCGCCATTCTGGCATTGGATGCGAGTGCCGGTGAACAAGCCCGGACGATCTCCAAAGTCCTCAAAGAAAAGAACCTGGAAATGCCGGTGCTTATCGACTCTCAGGGAAATCTTGCCGATCTATTTGGAGCCAAAATGACGACGACGACAGTCGTTATTGACGCAAACAATGTAGTGCGATACTGGGGACAATTCCAGCAAGGTGATAACGCTCTGGCAGAAGAAGCCATCGAAGCTGTTTTGGCTGATAAAAATCCGCGACAGGAACACACGCGGGAACGAGGCTGACACATTGAACGTTTTTAGGATTCCGTGCGAATCCTGTTTAACCACTCTAGCCAGTACCACGCATACCCGTTGAGACACCTTTAATGGTCAACTGGGTTTGATAATCCAAATCAGAGAGATACTCGGGACTATCGTCTTCCGACGCAGCAGCACATCGCTTCATCAATTCAATTTGCAATAAATTGAGTGGGCCGACATAGCCATTACGAACATCGATAGAGCGGTGCAACCAACTAACTTTATCAAGCAACTGTTCCGAGCCGGTCAACTTCAGAATCGCAGCCAGTGTGTTTTCATATTCAGCATTAATCATTTCGATCAATGCACTGCCACCTTCCAAGTCAGCACCAAGTTGAGCATATCGACCAAACACGGGCATATTAGTTTTAGCCAGTGCCAGAGCAGCGTTATCAATAATGGCTTTAAAAAAAGTCCACTCGTCGTACATGCGTTTAAGCATATCAAACTCACCAGCATCCACAAACTGTTTACAAGCCGAACCAATCCCAAACCAGGCTGGGATTAAGCAACGACACTGCGTCCAGGAAAACACCCAGGGAATGGCCCGTAGGTTTTCAACTTTATCTCCTTGGCGGCGTTTGGATGGCCGCGAACCAATCGGTAGCTTTTCGATTTGGTTAATCGGTGTCACCCGTCGATAGAAATCCGGGAAGGACGGATGATCCACAAGTTGACGATACACTACTCGTGAACGATCAGCTAACTGCTGTATCGTGCCCTGCCAGGGAGAAACATCCATCGTTGAATCGTCAGAGATCTTCGAGAGTACGGCCCATGCGAGCTGTTCAAGGTGACGGCTTGCAATGTGCGGATTGTCATACCGGTCGGATAGAATTTCTCCCTGCTCGGTCAATCGCAATGTACCATTGAAAGAATCTTTAGGTAACGACAACACTGATTTTGCAGCCGGCCCTCCACCTCGGCCAAGCGATCCCCCTCGACCATGAAAGAACGTCAGGTTAACACCAAATTCTTCGGCAACCTTCGCCATTCTCGACTGTGAATCATACAATCCCCACTGTCCAGCCAGATAACCACCATCTTTGGTACTATCGCTGTAGCCAATCATAATGGTCTGGTTATTACCTTGTTGTTTCAGATATTCGCGATACACAGGATCACTGAGTAAAGACGTTAGCGTGACATCTGCATTCTTCAAATCCTGAATAGTTTCGAAGAGTGGGACCAGTGGTAACTGACTGTGTCCATCCTGCGCGTCGCCACCATCAATCGACTCGGACCAATTCCATAGCCAAAGCACAGTCAGTAAATCACTGGGGGTTCTCGTCATACTGACAACATGGCCACCAAGAGCTGCCATACCGTAGACACGAGCCGTTCGACGCATCACGGTAAATAACTCGAGCGTACGACTCGTCCCTTCCTTAAGTGTTAACTCGCCCAGTCGAATTTCACTACCAAGTGTGCTCAATAATAATTCCTGCCGTTGGACTTCCTCAAGCCCTTCCGGATGATCGTGTTTACCAGTAGCTTTCCAGATATCATTCATGACTTCGGCATAGACGCTCGAGTCCTGCCGAATATCTAAATGCATCATATGGAATCCAAAAATCCGAATCTGGTCCAGCCAGGGCTGCACTTCATTTTCGGCGATAATGATATTGCCCGTTGTCCGCAAGCTATTGCGAATCAAGGTCACGTCACTGTGAAGTTCGGCCGCTGACATGTACGCACCCGGGATATTCGATACCAGATCGGTTATCCCTAACGTCGCTGTCTGAGACAATCTCCAGTGAATCACCCGGATCCATTGGCGATAGGATTCACGAGGAGGAACTCGTTGTAACAACGGTTCAAGTTCAGGCCAGCGTTCTTTCGCACTCGCAACAGAATCTAGAATCATCTTCCCCGCTTCTGAATGCTTATCAGAGATACAAAGTGAACGCCCTAACTCTTCACACTGGTTAAGGTGAGTTTCAAGGGCGGCTTCCCGCAACCACTCGAATGTCTGAGCGGTAACGCTCGGAGTGACATAAGGGTTGCCATCACGGTCTCCACCGATCCAAGAGCCATAAACAAATAAGGGATTCGTTTTCTTCACATTCGGGTAGAAGTCCACCAGAGCCTGCCGAAGATCATTGGCAACACGTGGCACAACATCCCACAACACATCCTTATAGGCCAACCCGCGTTGCACTTCCTGCAATACGGTTGGACGATGTGACCGGATAAAGTCAGTTTGCCATAGCTTACGCAACTGAGCTTTGACTTCACTTGGAATCCGCTCACGTTTGGAAGGCAACAGATCATGAGCATCCTGACGATCAAGCAACTTCCGTAAATCATTCAGCAAACGACGAATCGAACGACGCTTGGCTTCCGTCGGATGAGCTGTGAGAACAAGTTCCACGCGAGCATTATTCACAAACTGTTGGACCTGTTCGTCGGTATGACCCTGATCATAGAATTGTTTAATGATTGCTCGAATCGTCTCTTTCGCAGGCTCGGGATATGCCTGCTGCTTTCGATCATGAAGAACGCGGACTCGCTGCCGGTCTTCCGCTAAATTGGATAACTCGAGAAAGATCGTAAAAGCGCGAGTCAGAGTGATCATCTGCTCTTTGTCAACATTGGAAATAACTCTGTCGAGCTCTTCCTCGCATTCCCGATTACCCGAACGCAATTCACGGATCATCTTGCGAACGGATTCCACTAGTTCAAATCCCTTATCACCGGCCACCTCTCGAATAACATCGCCAATCAACCGGCCTAACTGGTCGACTTCTTTGCTGAGCGTTTCAAACGAAGACTGGGACATAGATCTCAATCGAAAATAAGGTGGATTGAACTTGGGAAAAGCTGTTGCAGAACCTTTAGTTTAATTCCGAAGGGCTTGATCGAACAGTACACGGCAAGCAGGCTTACTCATCCCGTAGTGAGCCCAGCCAGATTGCGAATTCTTTGACTTCTTCCGGAGCCATGCTCAAAACCAACGCTTCGCGGTGAATAGGATGTATCGCCAGAACATGATCAAGTGTGAATTCAATCACATCATTAAACTCGACACCATGAAGCTTCGTTTCATGTAAATGATTGTCCACTCGACCCTGCAATTGCTGTCCATCACGCGAGACAATTCGAACCCAAAAATCTTCTCCCCATCCACGGGAAGGCACCGGGGGGCCCTGAACTTTCATCAAAGACATCGGAATCGGATGACCTATAATCGGCTTCCTCGCTTCGCCACTACAAACCGGGCAAGTACACGCTTCAGGAGCCTCCGGATGTACGGAAAATCGAGGAGAATCGATGCGAAGCTCAATAAACTGGTCTACCGCTAAATACTTCTTCAGCAAATCATGGGGAATATGAAAATGCTCAGGATTCTCCTCATGCATTTGAATCCCATCGACCAAATCATATTCATTAGCAAATTGAGTCATTACCCTACTTCCCGGTCTTCATCGCAGGAGGGCCCCACGTAAGCAAAGCGAGGTACTGTTTGGCTGTCAACGGTGACGTTTTCAAAGAACATTTCAAATGGCCTAACCCACAGATTGTGCTCACCATATTCCTGACGATAAAGCACCATCTTCTCTTCCGTTTCGCTGTGATAGGCGACTCCCAGTACCGTGTACTCTTTATTCTTATAATGCCGGTACCTTCCGGTTTTCAACTCTTGTTGCATCTTTTACTTTCCTGAATTGCGTTGCCAGAAAACACCCTCTTCATAGCCCTGAATCGAGGTGTCCTGTTTCACCATTTCCAAACGCTTTAATGCCCATAAACAGTAATCCTGATTGAGGTCGATTGACAAACATTGGCGTTGCAACTTAGCCGCCACCACAGCTGTTGTCCCACTACCACCAAAGGGATCAAGCACATAGTCTCCCGGGTTGGTACTCGCCAGTAACAATTTTGCTACCAGCTTCTCAGGCTTCTGGGTCGGATGGTCTGTGTTTTCTGACATCGACCAAAAAGGAACGGAAAGATCGTTCCAAAAATTAGAAGGGTGAGTGTCACGATAATTGCCGTCACATCCTTCGTCCCAGTCCTTAGGACTGCCATCCGCGTTCCTGTACGGTGCAATCACACGCCGACGGTGTTTCACCTGCTCAACGTGAAAGGTGTAATTTTTAGACATCGTACAAAACCAAATGTCCTCGTGCGAATTTTTCCAGTTAGACTTGGCACCCCGCCCTTTCTCTCTTTCCCACGTAATTCGATTTCTAACTTGAAAAAATTCATTGACAACATCCATGACCGATAGCGAAGTTCGCCAGTCACCACAGATATAGATAGAAGCTGTTGGTTTCAGCAGTGGCACGAGCTGGCCGATGACATTACGCAACCACTCGGTGTACTTCCTTTCCTCCCGCGCCTGAAACTTTAACCTCCCAAACGATTTCGTCAAATTATATGGGGGGTCCAGCATCAGCAAATCAACCGAGCCCAGTGGCAAATATTGAACCCAGTCCTGATAATCGCCGCAAGCAATACCCGTAACAGGCTTCCTGCGTCTTCGTTTTGGTAATTGCGTAAGTAGCGAAGGCAGCAGCTGGTTACGATCTGAACGTGATAACGTCAGGGTACGATTTTGCGGCGCCCGTTTCCTGGAGCCGCTACGTTTTGTAGTTATCTTTTTCAAAGTGGTCGTCTGATTTTATTTAATGGAACAGATGGTTTATTGGTTTGCCGTCTGCCTTATATTGTAAGGACTGAATCTGAAGACCCAACCGTTGGAGTAACAACAATGACTAAACAATTTGTACTTGCTGCCTGTCTTTTCGCGACTTTCACCATGTCCGCAATGGCGGCAAAACCAAACAAACCACTCAAGCCAAGCCTGTTTGCCGGTCAGGGCATCATGATGGGAGAATTAACTTCAACCAGTATTTACGCTCAGGTACGACTCACTGCGACCACCCAATTGGTGGATCGGGATGTTCCGGGACGCATCGGAGTTGTCAAGTTTGCCCTGATTGAAGATGTGGATTTGCGTCGTCCCCGATTGAAAAGTGAACTCACAACCATCGAGAAACAGATCATCGAAACAAAAGCTGACCATGACCATATCGCCCGAGTCATTTTCAGGAATCTCAAACCGAATACCCCCTATATCATTAAAACGAAAATTGGCATCGATGAAGATACACTCAGGCCGGGTCCAACCGGACGATTTATCACCCACCCTGGGAAAGACCAATCCCGACCGATTTCTTTTGTTGTCGTGACTGGAATGAATTATGCCAAGTTCCATGGAGACAATCGCATCGACAGAAAGATTCACCTGGAACATAACAACACCGAATTGCCCGAACCTTATCAGGGTCGGGATAAACATCTCGGGTATCCGGCTTTGGCAAGTATCAGCAAGTTGCGCCCTAACTTCTTTGTCGGAACCGGGGACAACGTGTACTACGATACCCCCAAGGATCCACGTGCAGAAACGATCGAAGAGATGCGGCAAAAGTGGCATGAGCAATTTGTACAGCCTCGTTACCGAGCACTGTTCTCCCATGTCCCAACTTATTGGGAAGTTGATGACCATGATTACCGTATCGATGATGGAGATAACTCCGGAGATCATTTACCAAGCGTGGAAATGGCTGTTCGTATGATGTACGAGCAACTACCATACGCGGCGATGGGAGATCAAACAACGAAAACTTACCGAACAATCCGAGTGTCAAAAGATCTTCAGCTTTGGTTTGTCGAAGGACGAATACACCGAACTGACAATGCCATGGAAGATGGACCTGAAAAAACCATCTGGGGACTAGAGCAACGTGAATGGCTGATGAAAACACTCAAAGACAGCGACGCCACGTTCAAAGTGATGGTGTCGCCCACCCCAATGGTTGGTCCTGATGACAAACGAAAATTCGACAATCACACCAACTTCAATGGCTTTCGTCATGAACGCAAAGTCTTCTTTGACTTTCTCGAAAACGAAGGACTGAACGACGACAATTTCTATCTCATCTGCGGTGACCGGCACTGGCAGTACCATGCCGAAGACCCCACTGGAGTCGAGGAATTCTCTTCCGGAGCGCTGATCGATGCCAATAGCCGACCCGGCCGAAAGTCCGGGGAAGAATTGAGCACCGACCCTGAAGGTCATATTAAGCAACATTACCTGCAGAATTCTCCTTCCGGTGGATTTTTACAGGTGGTCAGTCTTCCGGAAGCAAAGGGGATTACCACGCTGGCCTTCATTCATCGTGATGAGAAAGGTAAAGTTTTGAATATTGAAATCAAAGAAGCAAAATAGTACCCCTTGAGCAATAGCTAAAGCCTCAAAACGCTAGCCGTTTTGAGGCTTCTCTTTTTTTTGAAGAAATCGCTGTCCTGTGACCTCATGTGTCACACCCTTTATCGATACTTCTCCTAGTCAAAGAAAACAGGTAAAAGCTCAACCGGATTGAGTTAGATGTCATTGACCTGTAGAACTCGATTTTTAAGGAATTTGAAATGGTACAACGATGGTTAGAATCCGATTTGGATACACTTTTCACCAGTAAAGAACCGCTCGAATTGGGGCGTTTGGATATTGAGGAATTTTTTGCTGAGTTGGCAAAACTGCTGCGTGCTAAGGCTTCCAACGATAATGAAGTTACCGGGTAGGACAAATCACTGGTCGCCAACAGGAACCTTTTGCTCCACCGCAGATTGATTGTTCTGATTCCCAAATGGGTAACTTAGGACAACTTCTTCAATCCAAAGCTGAGGTAAGAAGTCATTCTCTAACAAAGTCGCAGTTAGATACCGAAGAGGCCCTTCATCAAAATACTTAAGCTGTCGTCCCAGGGCGAAGCTCAACATACGTTCACTGAGATTTCGAGCAAACCTCTCTTTTTCTCCCAAAAGAATTTGCTTGAGCTCACTGGCACCGGCGAACTTCCTGCCATCTGGTAACTCCCCCGAGTTATCTATAGGCCTGCCACCCTGAGTCAGGCGAAACCTTCCGATGGCATCGAAGTTCTCCAACCCAAATCCGATCGGATCAATTCGTTGATGACAAGATCGGCACGCAACATCATTTCGATGTTGCTCGAATTGCTCCCGTAAAGTCTTCCCTTTCACATCGCCTGCATTGTCAGGTAACGTTCCGGCATCAGGCGGTGGCGGGGGCAATTCATCTCCTAACAACGTTTCAAGAACCCACTTACCCCGAATGACCGGGCTAGTCCGCAATGGCAGGGAAGTCACTGTAAGAACACTACTCATTCCTAACAACCCACCACGGTTTGGATCTTTCAAAGTAACAAGCTGAAGCTCTTCATGCTCGATACCTTTCAAACCATAGAGTTCGGCGAGAGCCTTATTAAGAAACGTCTCCTTGGAATGGAGTAACTTGAGCAGACTCTTATTCTCTCGTACGAGGTAATCAAAGTACAAAACAGGTTCGGTAATCGCGGCTTGCTGAAGCACCGCATCAAACTCAGGAAATTTCTTTGGATCCGGGCCAATCGTCTTCCCAATTGCGCTGATCTCAAGCCACTGCTTGATGAAATTCTCGGTAAACATCGCAGACCTAGGATCTTGTAGCATCCGTTTAACCTGAGCACGCAGAACCTCAGGGTTTGACAATTCTCCTTTGAACGCCAACCCAAACAATTCATTATCAGGCATCGTCATCCAGAGGAAATAAGACAGTCTTGTTGCCAACTGATAGTCATTTAATTTGAACTCACCCTGCTGCTCGCTATTACCTTCCACTTTAAATAGGAAGTTCGGTGATACCAGAATCGCGGTCAACGGAAGTCGCAGTGCGTTCTTAAATGTTTCGACATCTTGATACCCGCGTTCAAACAATGCGACGTACGCTGCCAACTCCTGCTCAGCGACTGGCCTACGAAATGCACGCGATGCAAACACGCTCAATATCTCAGTGGCTGCCACCACTGCCGACTTATTCTCACCAGGCTCAGCAATGAAAACCAACGGAGTCTCACCGACAGGGCTTAAGGAAATTGGCCCTTCGATTTGAACAAAATCCATTGCTATATTTCCCGCTCGCTGCTTCTGAGGAGCAGGAGCTTTCACCTTGGCAACCGAATCCAAGATGATCTTATTGTCAGCAAGGGCAGCCTCATTTCGTTCCTTGATTTGATAATTCAAATCCTCCAGCGAAATATCTAATGCGCCAGCCAACAATTGCTTAGCGTCATCCAGCATAACAGTGCGCTCGGCAACATAGCCTTTGAAGCGTTGAAGCTCGGACCTATTGCCCATGGGGCCATGCAATCGCAACCACTCGATCGGACGTTGGACACTATAAAAATTAGTATTCATTGCTTCCCGCAGGCGAGTGACTTGCTGATTCTCACCATCGATTCGAACCATACGAAGATGATTTTCCATGGCTCGCTTCGTGACAACATTGCTCCACTGGTTCATCGGAGGAACCGGCTCAGCGGAATGCTTATGCTTCACTTCCGCTTCCTGTTCGGGTGGGGTTCCCCTATCTTCGGTTTCCTCGTTAGGGACGCTAACAATGAAATCTCCCTGTTGAATATTCCATGCAATCTGATGGGTACCCTTCTCGACAAAAGTAATCAGGTCGTACATCTCCGGCTCGGTACTGGGAACCCGGATATCCCCCTGTACTTCATCGTTAATTCTCAGGCGAGCACCGGTAGGCCCGGCAGTCGACCAGGCCTTTACCCGAAAACGATAATATCCACTGGATGGGAACTTGATCGAGTCCCACAAAGTCATTTGTCCACGATCCAAGACATAGCCAAATTCTTTTGGTTTTGAGTTACGTTCCGTCATCAACATTCCTTCTGTTTCCAAATGCAGTTTGAGCGGAGAATCACGCAATGTAATTAGCTGATCGATTGATTGTTGAGCTGCTTTGATATACTTTTCCAGAATCGCCGGTTCTATAAAAAGATTGTCACGATCATTGTTAAAACCACTCGCACCCTGAGCATCCTCTCCCAATTCCCGTGCCGGGTTTAAATCTACCCCCAAGAGATCCCGCAGGGTGTTGTTATATTCCTGACGCGAGAGACGAGCAGTCGCAACATGCCCCGCATTTTTCACCTTCGACCAATCAATCTCATTGATCTCACCATCAATCCACTCGATCAAAAACCGCCTTTCGTCAAACGTAGGCAATGGTTCTTCCGGCGGCATTTCCTCGTCTTCCAGTTTCTCCAGAATTTTCAGCCAGTCTTTACGATTCGCTAAAAGCTGAGTGGCTTCGGTAAACTTCGCAATATCGATTTTGCCGGCTGTTTTTTTGGGGTTATGGCAACGGTTACAGTACTTTTTCAAAAGCGGCTGTACTTTTTCTACGAATTCTGTCTTTTGGTCAGAATCTTCAGCCACGCCAGGCATGGCAATACTGGAGGTCAGCAACAAAAAAAACCAAAATCGCATATACAACCTATCGTTCAAAGGAGCTCGAATAACGACAACTGATTCAAAGCGAGCAGATAATCATTATAGTTACCCTAGATAAAAGTGTCTTGGACAAGAATGACCTTGCAACGCACTAAACAGGTTAAAAACACCTGCCTTCACTAGCCGAGAAATGATAATATAAGAACATCATTCCACGTAACATCAAAAAGCTTAGGCAGGTTGTCCAATGAGTCAAAACTGGAAAATTTCACGACGTACAATGCTTCGTGGTGCCGGTGCAGCAGTTGCGCTGCCAATGCTGGATGTAATGAGCAGCAATGCGGTGTTCGGTAAGGAAGCGGTAGCTCCTCCAATGCGTATGGTCTCTCTGTTCATGCCCAATGGCGTAAACCCTGCCACCTGGGATGTCAAAGGTGAAGGCGCAGATTATGAAATCTCCGAGTCACTTTCGCCTCTACGTGACCTACGTGACCATGTCAGTATTCTATCCAACCTGGACAACACCGGTGCCGGCGGCCACGTTGGTGCAACCTCAGGATTCCTTTCCGGTATCAAAATGAAAAATGGAGTTTTGGGGATTTCCATGGATCAGGTTATCGCCAGACATACGGGTAATAAGACACGCTTCTCTTCTATTGTGTTAGGAACGGAACCTCCGCGACAGGGTAATGCAGGTGCTGGACTTCCAATCGCTTATGCAAACACCGTATCCTGGTCATCACCTAACTCACGTATCTCTCCTGAGATCAATCCCCAGGTGGCATTCGACCGCCTTTTCCGAACAGGCGAAAATGCCGTGGAAGAAGCGAAGGAGCTTCGGAGTGTTGTCGACCTTGTGTTGGAAGATGCCAAGCGTCTCAAAAAACGCGCTAGTAGGAACGACGGACATAAGATCGAAGAATACTTATCGAGCGTTCGCAATGTTGAGAAACAGATCGATAGTACCTTGAACCCCCCCACTCGTGAATGGGTCCCACCGACCACACCGGAACTGGTGCGTCCGCCTGCTGGTATTCCTGCGCGTCGGGATGAACATGTCAAAATGATGATGGACCTACTTGTTCTGGCTTTGCAAACCGACACCACTCGTGTTGGTACCTTTATGCTGGCTCACGGTTTTAGTCGCTGTAACTTTGGCTTCATGGGACTCAAGGGAGACCATCACACCATTTCACACCACAAGAATCAGAACGATTGGCTGTCCGAGTACACCGCCGTAACGAAGTACTATGTTGGACAATATGCTTATCTCATGGAACAGTTACAGAAGATCGATGAAGGTGGCTCCAACTTACTGGAGAATTCTGTTGTCCTATTCGGTTCCGGACTGAAGGACGGTAACGGACATGTCCGCTCAAATCTGCCCATCTTACTTGGTGGTCACGGAGCAGGAACCTTAACCCCCGGCCGTCACATCAAGTTCGCACCGGGGACCGTATTACCGGACTTGCACTTGTCGCTCATTCAGCGATTTGGTGTGGATGTCGATACCTGGGCCGATAGCTCAAACACGCTGGCCAACCTCTAGATCTCCGGGAACTGCTGTGTTGCTTTCATTTTTTATGCGCGGTCTTCTGGCATGGGGCGGTATACCTGTAATCGTTGTATTACTTCACTCCACCGTAACGGGAGTTGATTTCAATACAGAAATACGTCCTCTGCTTTCTAATCATTGTTTTGAATGCCATGGCCCGGATCATGCCACTAGACAGGCCGATCTGCGCCTGGATATCAGCCAGTCAGCTATGACGGTCATCACACCAGGGAAAATAAAACACAGTGAGTTGATTCATCGCATCCATTCAGATGACCCTGATCTAATGATGCCGCCACCAGACGCCAAAAAATCTTTAACTCATTCACAAAAACAATTACTTGTGCAGTGGATCAAAGAAGGTGCTGACTTCCAACAACACTGGTCCTTCGAACCTGTACAGAAGGAGATCATCAAACCGCACCGTAGTGACAACTGGTCACGTAACCCAATCGACTATTACATCTACAACCGGTTACGAAGTGAAGGTCTAGGTCCCACAGTGCAAGCAGACAAAGCTACACTACTTCGCAGAATCAGCTTCGATTTAACCGGACTTCCCCCAATGCTTGAAGATGCCAAACGTGTTTTGGCTGACGAAAGTCGGGATGCGATTGAAAAGTACATCGATCAACTGCTCATGTCTTCTGCTTATGGGGAGCACATGGCGTTATATTGGCTCGAGGCATCACGCTATGCAGACACCGATGGTTATCAGAACGACAGAACACGTCACCACCATGTTTGGCGAGATTGGGTCATCATGGCCTTCAATGAGAACATGCCTTATGACCAATTCATTACCGATCAGCTTGCGGGGGACCAAAAACCCAACCCGACTCTAAAATCTCAAATCGCGACAGCATTTTGTAGAAACCATCGAATCAATTCAGAAGACGGTTCCATACCCGCTGAGTGGCATGTTGAAAACGTGGCAGACCGAGTCGACACATTTGGAACTGTCTTTCTGGGCCTTACCGTAAGTTGCTCACGATGTCACGATCACAAATTTGATCCGATTTCCCAAAAGGACTATTACGAATTATTCGCTTATTTCAACAACAATGCTGAATGGGGAGTTGGCCCCAACAACGGTAATAGTCCACCGTTCATCGAAATCCCTAAATCATGGCCAAACATCGCTGAAGATCTGAACAAGCCCGTAACGCCTGAACCCCTAAAGCTTTCCAATGCCCGAAAAGAAGCTGGAAACGGACTAAAACGACCACAGCCAGGTGGAGCCACAACACTCATGGTAATGCATGATCTTGAGACGCCTCGTGAAACGTACTTACTAAACCGAGGTCAATACAATCTGCTGGATAAGTCGCAACCGCTCTATCCAACCGTTCCCTCTGCATTAGATTTTGATTCTGCATTACGACCTAGGACTCGTTATGAGCTTGCTCAATGGCTGATCCATCCGGATCACCCACTCACCGCCCGAGTTGCGGTCAATCGTTTTTGGCAGCAGATCTTTGGTCAGGGAATTGTCGAGTCCAGTGAAAACTTCGGAGCTCAAGGCAGTTTACCTTCGCACCCTGAATTACTTGATTATCTGGCAACCAACTTCATTCAATCCCAATGGGACACCAAGGCGCTGCTAAAGCAGATTCTGCTAAGCGCCACTTACCAACAGTCATCCGATATAAATCAGGACTTGATACAACATGATCCCAACAACAGGCTTTTAGCGAGAGGGCCGCGCAATAGACTTTCCGGATTCGCCTTACGGGATCAGGCTTTAGTCGCAAGCGGACTCTATGTTGAAGGAATGGGAGGTCCGTCAGTGAAACCGTACATGCCCCCACGAATTTGGCGATCCATCTCAAACAACTCCTATAAACAGGACACTGGAAGCAAATTGTACCGCCGTAGTTTGTACACCTACTGGAGACGCACGATTCCACCTCCAACGATGATGAATTTCAACGCCGCTGGTCGAGAGGTCTGTATTGTACGCACGGAACCAACAAACACGCCCCTGCAGGCACTTACCTTGTTGAACAATAAGATCTTTATTGAGAGTGCTCGCAACCTTGCTCAACAAGCATTACAACACGGAGGTGAGTCAGATACCGAGCGAATTGAATACATATTCCAAACTATCCTGACGCGTCTCCCGACCCAACACGAGATCCAAATCCTCACCGAGTCATTAGCGCTCTTTCAAAAACGATATGCGGAACATCCTGAGGAAGCCTCGGCATTAATCTCAATCGGTGAGTCCGTCACCAACGAGAGAATCGATGAACAACAATTGGCCACCTTGACGATGGTAGCCTCAACGATCTTTAATCTGGACGAGGCAATTACGAAATGATGACAAAGCTATCGGATCAACAAAACCGACAGAATTTATGGCATCGCAGGTATTTCCTTAACCGCATGAGTACCGGTCTTGGCGGGTTTGGTCTGGCCACTCTATTGGGAAGTGACGCTGATGCCCGACGTACCAACCAGCCAGCCATCGGTGGACTGAAATCGCTGCCTCATCATCAACCAAAAGCCAAGCGAATTATCTACCTGTTCCAGTCCGGTGGCCCTGCCCAAATGGAACTCTACGATTACAAGCCGCAGTTAGCAGGCCGGTTTGGTGAGGAAGTTCCGAAAAGTGTCTACCCTGATGATCGTAAAACAACGATGAGTAACGCGCAGGCCTCCTTTCCCGTTGCCCCGTCGTTTTTCAAATTCAGTCAACATGGCGAAGGGGGAAACTGGTTGCCTGAAACGCTTCCGCGTCTGGCTGAAGTAGCTGACGACCTTTGCATCATCAACTCATTTCATACCGATGCAATCAATCACGACCCGGCAGCAACACTGATGCAATCAGGGTCACAGCTCCCGGGACGCCCGAGTATCGGCTCATGGCTGGGTTATGGTCTTGGAAATATGAACGCGAATCTGCCGGCATTTGTAGCCATGAGTTCCCGCGGTACCGGTAAACCCGGAGGCCAGCCCCTATACGATCGATTGTGGGGAAGTGGATTCTTACCAAGTCGATTTCAGGGTGTAAAGTTTCGTAATCAGGGAGATCCTGTTCTGGATATTAATAATCCGGGCGGAGTGGATGCGACTACAAGACGAACGATGCTCGACACCCTGAAAGAACTCAATAAACTTCAGTTAAGTGCAACCGGCAATCCCGAGATTGAAACTCGTATCGCCCAATATGAACTAGCATATCGCATGCAAATGTCGATTCCTAAACTCTTGGATATGAGTGATGAGCCGAAACATGTGCTCGAAATGTACGGCCCTGATGCTCTTAAGCCCGGAACCTATGCCTACAATTGTCTGATTGCTCGCCGCCTTGCCGAAAGCGGAGTCCGTTTTATTCAATTGTTCCATCAGGGCTGGGACCATCACGGCAAACTACCGAAAGCTATGCGAGGCCAGTGTAAGGACACGGATGCACCTTCAGCTGCCTTAATTAAGGATCTAAAGCAACGAGGACTCTTTGACGACACGATCATTGTCTGGGGCGGTGAATTTGGCCGTACAATCTACTCACAAGGCAAACTTGTCAAAGAAGAATACGGACGAGACCATCATCCAAGCGTCATGTCCGTCTGGCTGGCTGGAGGTGGGATCCAAGGTGGGCTTACGTATGGTAAATCCGACGACTACAGCGTGAATGTGGCTGAGAACGGGGTCCACGTCCACGACTTACATGCAACACTGATGCATTTGATGGGCATCGAACATGAACGATTCACGTTTCGCTATCAGGGACGTGACTTCCGTTTGACAGATGTACACGGTAATATCGTGCAAGACATTCTCAGCTAACCACGCGTACTTCAGCTTTCGGTTATAAACAATATACTCTGAAATAGAACGGTGAGATCCCTTACCTTACTCAATCCTTGCTTAACCATAATTCATAAATAAAGATCAATCTCATGAAACTCGTACGATTTATCAACGACGCTGAGGAAACCAAGTATGGGGTCCAGCACGGTAACGGAAGTGTAACTTATCTGGAAGGGTGCCCGTTTGACTCACCATCGGATACCGGAGAAGCGGCCACGGTTAAAAAACTACTCGCTCCCATTACCCCTAAATCAATTGTTTGCATCGGCTTGAATTACAAGAAACATGCGGAAGAGGGTGGAGCCGACATGCCAGAACACCCCGTTGTTTTCATGAAGATGCCAAGTACTCTTCAAAATCCGGGGGACAATATTGAGATTCCGACGAAACTCGCAAGTACGATGGTGGACTACGAATGTGAGTTGGCGGTAGTCATAGGGAAACGAGCTAAGAACGTTTCCAAAGAACATGCACTTGATTACGTGCTCGGATACACCTGTGCCAACGATGTCAGTGCTCGCGACTGGCAAGGTAAATGGGGCGGTAGTCAATGGTGTCGAGGCAAGACCTTTGATACGTTCTGTCCTTTAGGCCCGGTACTCGTGACCTCTGACGAAATCACCAATCCAAACTCGCTTGCTATTAAGACAATTCTCAATGGAGACGTCATGCAGGATTGGAATACCGATGACATGATCTTTGATATCCCTAGCCTCATTGAATTTCTCAGTGGAAGTACTGTCCTCGAACCAGGTACCGTGATTCTGACTGGTACTCCACACGGAGTTGGATTTGCCCAGGATCCACCTCGGTTCTTACGCGATGGTGACGAAATCACTATCGAAATCGAAGGGATCGGTCAACTCACAAATCCGGTGGTGAATGAAGCGTAGGCAATTCATCCATCATTCCACTCAGAATCCCATCCGTGCATGCTACACGGATGGGATTTTCTCATGTTCGTACACGCCTACTTCAAAACGGAAACTCGCCGAAATTCCAGCGATCAGGCGGAGCTAAACAGCCGTAGAACTTTCTGTATCCTGCTGAGCCAAATCGGCTTCAGCTTTTGCCGTTCGATGCACAACGTGTTTCGGAACTGGCTTTAAATCCCACACGATACCGACAAAAGAAAGTAACTTGAGAATCATATAAGTCGCATCAATCTGATACCAACGAAATCCATTTCGAGCCGAAGACTGAAAATGGTGGTGATTATTGTGCCAGCCCTCGCCCATCGTCAGAAGGGCAATAAATAGATTGTTGCGACTAGTGTCGGTTGTTTTGTAGGGACGAGTTCCCCAAACGTGCGCCAGAGAATTTACAAAAAACGTACTGTGGTACAGCAATACCGTTCCCAAACAGAATCCATAAGCCACCACCTGCCAGCCACTGAGTGCCCAAGTAGAATCTTCCGTAATCCCAAACACACCATTCCAAAAATAGCCTAGAAAATAACAAAAGATAAAGAACAAGACCGGAATTAAAACATCATGTTTATTAATGAACACTAATTCAGGATACTTCGTGAAATCCTTAATTCTGTTCGCCTTAAAATCAAAATTTTTCTTCGTCATAAACCAGCCCATGTGGCTGTAGAAAAAGCCGGTTTGTTTAGGGCTGTGAATATCTTTTTCTGTATCACTGTGCCGATGATGATCGCGATGATGAGATGCCCACCACAGCGCTCCTCGCTGAATCGCAGCTCCACCTAAGACCGCACCGACGAACTGAAACCACCGTGAAGTTTTGAAAGCTCGGTGTGCAAAATATCGGTGATAGAATCCCGTCAACCCAAACATTCTGGGAAAGTACATCAACAGCGTCATAATGACGGCCATCCAACTAAACTCAACAAAGAAGACACTGATCGCGCTGACGTGAAGAAGATAAAACGGGATGCAACGCACCCAGTCAATCTCTACTTTTGAACTTGCGTTCGGTAATTCTTTTGAGTCGATAACGTCAGACATTGATGTATTTAGCGCCTCAAGCACAGGCCCGTTGGGGGAATTTAATAAGGACAAATGGTCGCGCTCGGTTTTCAGAGGTAGACACCAATATCCGGTAAAACTAAAAGATAATGACAAACCGATAAAAGATAAATCCCAACCTGTTTGCAATCTAAGTATTATTATAAGTCGCTTGATCAATACGGTAAGTTCACATTGATCCTATTACACCTGAAAACAGAGCCTCTAAATTCCATTCCACTCAAAAACTCCGCTTTTCTCGCTTATCAATCGGGAATCCAATCGGAAAAACCAAGGCATTAGTTGAATCTGGACATCAGCCCGTGGGCAAACATCTAAAACACTGATTTTACGTAAATAAGGATTCGGCAAGATACCAGCATTCGCACTTCATCATGTTATAAATGGAGGTTACCTATCAATTCGATCTGAGGAACCTTTTAATATGCAACGCTTTGTCACTTCATCTATCTTTTGCATCCTGTTGCTTGTAATGTCCGGATGCCAAACAAACGTCGAACAATCCAATCCGGGCGTCGGCGACAGGGATACCAAAGTCGCAGTCATCAGTCTTACCAGTGATCCGTTGACTGATCCTCAATCGGTAAACATGGGGCTGATCTTTGCCGGATTCTGTTTGGACGAGGGCTATGAAGTGGCGATCTTCTTTAACGTCAAAGGGGTCACCCTGCCGACCACCCGTTTTGATGCGGCCTACAAGTATCAGGAACATGCTCCTATGATTCAACAACTTCAAACACTGAAGAGTCGCGGTGCTGAACTGCATGTCTGCCCGGTGTGCATGAAAGACCTAAGCATTACGGCAGAGGACATCATCGACGATGCATTTGTCACTGACAAGCCAAAGCTATTTAAACAACTCGGTAGCGATACGATGGTCTTCACGTACTAGACTTATCAAATCACCAGACTACGAAGTCAAACTTACGGCCAACTTCATTGCCGTTTGCATATCAACCGGATCAGCAATCCCCTGCCCTGCAATGTCGAAGGCTGTTCCGTGATCAACGCTACAACGCACGATTGGTAGTCCCAATGTGACATTGACCGTGTGTTCAAAGTCATAAAGCTTCATCGGGACGTGCCCCTGATCATGATACATAGCAATGACCATATCACACTTACCTCGGACCGCCTGCATAAACAGCGTGTCTGCAGGATACGGGCCGGTCACATCGATTCCTTGAGTTTGAGCTTGCTCAACCGCTGGAATAATGAGGTCAATTTCTTCCCTGCCAAACATGCCATTTTCACCGGCATGGGGATTAAGACCGCAGATACATAGACGGGGATTTTCAAACCCCAGATCCAGCATTGCCTGATAGCCTATTTCAATCGTCTCAAGGATACGCGGCTGATCAATCTTGGTAACCGCATCGAAGAGGCTACAATGCGTGGAAACATGAATCACACAAACAGTCTCATTCCAAAGCATCATGCGACAGGTGTCGAGACCACAAAGCTCCGTAATATATTCCGTGTGCCCACAAAATCCTTCGATTCCGGAGGCGGCCACCGCTTCTTTACTGATCGGACCGGTCACCATTGCTTTACTCTTACCCGCAATACATAACTCCGCGGCCCGCTTAACATAATTAATGGAAGCATGTCCACAAGCAGCACTGATCTGACCGGTTTTAACTTCTTCTCTGGAAATCAGGTCCGCATCAAGAACAGCTACATTGGCATCCCCGGAAAGTTCATCAATCGAGTGAATGACCTGATCAACATGCAGATCATACTGTTTAGCAAGATCCATGACCTGCCATGCCTCACCGACAATAACCCAACGGCCCAAGGCATGTAGGGCTTCGTCGCGACAGGCTTTTACCGTGACTTCCGGACCAATCCCGGCAGGATCACCGATAGAAATCGTATAGATGGGCAGTGAGGTCATAACTTCGATTGGCTATTAACGTTTGGTACGTCCCGATGAAAGTGGTCCCAGTTCGGTAATGACAATATTCCGGAACCAAGTTGGGTTTCCATGCTCGGTCAACATGATCAGACCATTTCGGTTCAAACCGAAATCTTCACGATTCTTAAACTTGCTGGCTGCGACGCGTTGCTTCCAGTCTTTCGAACCAATTCGACCATCCACCATCAGTTCACCATTGAGATAATGTCGAACACGATTACCTTTAACAATAATCCGACTTTGATTCCACTCACCGCCAGGGTTCAGTTTCTTTTTACCTGCGGGTTCCCAAATGGCATACAGCGAAGCTGTGGCATTCAATGAGAACGGATCGGTTCCATAATTCTCGTCATCCAGCATTTGATACTCACATCCCAACCAGGAATTATCATACTGACGGACTCGGTATTTGATTCCACTGTTGCCTTTCTCTGTCAGCATCCATTCCCAAGTCAAAGAAAAGTCACGATACTGGTGTTTGGACAATAGAATTCCTGACCCTTTGCCTTCGCACAACAAAGTGTTATCGGCTTCAATCTTCCATCCTTTGGTAACTGGCTCGCCCGCAGAGGTTACCCAATAATCCAGAGAAGAGGAAAGGACATTCGACTTCTGCTGTGCAAAGGATGTTGAAGAAACAATCGTAAGAGCCATTACGGTTAGTAAGCGAAACATTCAAACATGTCCTCTAAAATTCTTGTCAATTCGAGGGTTCAGTATACCACTCTAAGAACTGGCTCACAGCCGATCCTTATGAGCCCACAGTCCCAGCGCCGGGTTTCCAATGAAGTAGAACTTTTCACCATCTGCAGAATCATTCCAACCCTCTTTTAATTGTTCTACAGGATAATATTCCAACATTGTCTTCAAGTCACCGTACTCATAACCTACCGATTGAATTTCCTGCTGAGTCAATTCCCCGGGGCAGTAAGTCACTTTGAAACGACCTTCCGACGATCCATGGATCAGGTGAGCTGCGGCCGAAAGATTGGCTCTCAGGTCTTCATTATCCTCCATAAATTGCATGATCTCCGGAGTCGTACGATAACCATATTTTCGTATCAAAGTATCAATCTGAGGATCTTCTCCAAAAATCCCCACCTTAGGAGCTAAAACGATTAATTCACCTTGATCAGCGATAGCCATCCGGGTTCTATAAATAGACTTATTTCCAAGCCAGGTACTGTGAAATTCCTCCGGGTCAAGATACACCACGACTTTATCAAGCGGCTCATCAAGTTTAGTAAAGTTTACCTGCACAGACAGCTCACAAGCCTTTTCAAAACAATCATGATGGTCACCGATAAAAAGTCCACGTGTGACTAACGAGCCATCCTGACGTGCACCCACGACGGTGAGTACATACAACAGTGGCAAATTCCGGCAGAATTGATCCTGAGCGTAATTTAAGATCTTCCGAAGCGGGGTATTGGCTCGGCCCATCATCCGTTCCATCCCATAGGCAGCACCGATAAAGTGGCTTTCATTGATTCCTTTAGAGCCACCAGTCCCGACAAAGATATTCTTGTTGTAATTGGCCATACCAATCACTTCATGAGGCACCACCTGTCCTATAGAAAGAATCAGATCATGACCACCTTCCCAAACCAATTGATTGAGTTGAGCCGGCCAGGGTTGTTGCCAAATACCCTCGGTTACTTCTGAGACAAACTCAGTGGGAACTTCACCAATGGTAACGACATCGTCCCGCCAGCGATGCGGCCGGATCAGATCATGAGGCACTCCGGGAAACATTTTATCGAGCTGCCATTCAGGCATCGGCACATGGGTTCCCAGAGCTGGCATGATATCGGTCATTGCTGAGCCGTAATATTCATATGCCATACAGGTTAACTGGCCGGCGCGACTGTTATAACGAGTGAAGTCCGGTGGTAATGTCAGAACTTTTACACGCTCTCCCAATTGTTCCAATACGCCGTGCAGTGCCTCACGCATCTGCTCGTCTGAAAGCTCGGTCGTCGGCGAACCGACAGCATAATAAAGTGTCATGGTTTCTCCCTCTTGTCCAGACTTATCGAGGCTATGCCCAATCCATGGCTCCAAGGGACTCAAGGGACTGTCGCAACTCAGTTCGCTGCGGATCGCTGAGTGGTTGAAGTGGAGACCGAACGGTTCCACAATCCACATCGAAAAATGCCATCGCTTCTTTAGAAGCCGCTGCAAATCCTGGTTTTTGAAATGCACGTATGATATTCACACTGAGGTTCTGCAATTCCTGAACACGGGAATCCTCACCAGCTTCCACCGCCGCACCAATGGCGTTATACAGTTTTGCAAAATGATTATAAGTCGACCCCACCGCCCCTCGAACTCCGTATAGCCAGGCAGCGGAAAGCATTTCATCAAATCCAAATAAGATGTTGTAGCGTTCAGGATCAATCCGCAACAATGTTTGCAAATCCATCAGATTTCCGTTGGTGAACTTGAGCCCAGCCAAATTCGGAAATTCGGTCTTTGCTCGTTCTAGTAATTCGATCATCGAAACTTCAACATGCGTCATGACCGGAATATCGTAGAAATAAAACGGGGTCTCCGAGGCTGCCGATGAAATCTCTTTCAGGTATGGTAATAGACCATCCACACTATCAGGCCTGAAGAAACATGGCGCCATGGATGCAATTGCATCAGCCCCGGCGGCCTGACTCGCGGCTGCCAATGCTTTGGCCACAGGCATCGAATTGTCTCCAACATGGCAGATCAAAGACAGGCTTGTGCCTTTGACAACCTCCCCCCATCGCTGAAACAAAGTCAGGCGTTCATCCGGAGACAAGCTATGGCATTCACCCGTCGTTCCTGCCACATAAACCCCTCCACACTCGGTCTCCACACAGCGTTGTGCCTGCTGCTCAACCACTCCAAGATTCAATTCCCCGGACGCATTCAAAGGGGTGTGGACAGCAGGAATTAATCCACTAATGGTCATGACTCACATTCCATTCAGCTAATGATCTTTTGGTGTAATCATCTATTATGCTTAAGACAGATTTTGCCGGATAGTAGGCAAAACATGATAGCTGCCTAGTGATCGGATCAACAGCTTTCCGGAGAACAGACCATCGCTAATCCCATGAGTCCATATGCTCAATCCATGCCTTCAGTTGTTTCTCGAATTTATCTCGTAAGATAATCACCAGCAGAATCAGAACACCCACCAAAATAACCACGAGGAACATGACAATCTTTTGGAAGTCGCCAGCCGCTTCAATGGCAGAAATCACCATCGACACCAGTGTCATCACTAGGAAAATCATCCCCAGATAGATGAACTGAGGGATTCTAAAGACTGCACCACACCCAATCCCGATTAGCGAAAATGCGCCCAGCAAAAGCATTTGGTTGAGGTGGCCGACACTTGCTGCCCAGTTAGCAATCATTTCAAAACTGGCTGTGAGATAGATCAAAGTCAAACACATATAGCGAATCAGCGAAATCTGTTTTTTGGTCAGTTTTTCTTTAAATATCTGAGCAACAATGATCATCGATATAGCCGGTGGAATCACCCAAAACTGAGGATCATCAGCAAACGAAAAGGAATCGGAGGAAGTAAAGAACATCCATAAACTGGCATTGCCGGCTACTGCTGCAATCACGGAATGCAAGAACGATCGTCGCAAACACGCCATTAGCACATTAAGCAACGCCGCACCGAAGAAGATTTCCGGATAACCGATAAAGAGGCCTCCCCCCTCGGACGGAAACATCCATAGAGTCAGGATCGGAATCATTGGTAACAGAAAGGCCGTATTATGAAGCGGTTCTGAAAGAACGTGGTTTTCCCGTTTACGGAAGACCTCAGAAATAAAGACGCCGACAAAAGCGAGCAACATGAGTACTAATGGCCAGTACTCACCTAATGCTCCAAACCAGTTTGGCTTACCCAGCCAAACATGGCCGAAGAAAACAAGTATCAATATCTCAGCTACATAGACATATGCCTGTTGAACCTTCAAACTTGTCTGCTTGACCGGACTCAAGCTTGGATTCAACCCAACCGTCAGCAGCGTAATAATAATCGCAATAATACCAACCGCGATTCCAATCACTTCAAAGGTGACTGGGAAATCACCTTGCAGTCTTAAATAAGCTTCAATCACAAGAGTCACAAATAACGTCACTAATGCCGTCGCGGTTGTATTAATACGAATGCGTCGGAATGGCTCGAACCACTCACTCCGCTCACTTAAATTCGACAGCCTAAATACAAAGCTAACTGCCAGCACCGAAGTCAATATGAACACTCTGCCAATTCGCTGATACCAGTGATTAGCATCAATAAGACCAGGTTCCAAATTAGCCCACAATAAAACAATTCCGGCTACAAAGGGAGCGTTCAGCACAATATGACGGCGAACAATGGAGAGCGGGGTTTCCCGTAGTACTTCAAGCCCCACAACTACCAGCAGCGGCAACAAAGCCGAGAGATATCGATAAATTTCTATGCCTGTTTCATTGGAAAGGTAAAACGTGCTAAGGAATGAGCAAGCTAAAAGAATCAATCCCAAACTAACTTGTAATCCCGCGATGACGTGTCTGCTAGCAGACATCCATTGTCCGGCATCTCGAATCCCAATTTTGGCAAGTCCATACACTACAGTCTCATGCCAACGATAAATCACTCCCCAAACCGCCAGATACACGGCAAGTGCCAGACAAATAAAGAAAACAAATTTATGAGTATTATGATCCGCCATCTCAAAACATAGAGTCAACAACGTGACCACCAGCGTGCTACCGTAAGCATAAATGCTTAGCGTGGAAGAACGCTCTGAACTGACATAACGGGCACAACAGTACATCGCGACTAAAGGCAATAACAGGACTGCCCATTCATACTGAACCTCTATCCAAACAGCCGTTGCATCGCCCACCTTGCCTAACATTGCCACCAAAGAAACTCCGAGCAGACTTACGACGCTAAAGTTGGCAAGCCAACGGGCTGAACGCGACATAATTGAATTCTGCTGTCTTGGTAATCCGGTAATCACATGACTCACCCGAACGAAGACCAACCGCAATAAGGCCAGAACTGAGTAAGAAGCAAATATCATGCGAAGATAAACATAGCTTGAGTCACTTAACCGGGAAATGGCGTCATAGACATTTTCAGATTCGGTGAATGCGCCCTGCACCATAAAGACTGAAATAAT